>ENA-OURV01000696-OURV01000696.1-human-gut-metagenome-genome-assembly--contig:-NODE-696-length-28790-cov-16.012111_pt1 | contig 28790 bp, 42 predicted proteins | sample MGYA00242141_ERZ509072 | MGnify/ENA primary metagenome ERZ509072 (study PRJEB26280, sample SAMEA2338763) | human gut metagenome | biome: human gut; feature: human-associated habitat; material: faeces... | reverse complement strand
TTAATACATCAGAGTCCACTTTTTGGACTGGGGCCCGCGATGGACCCCCCCCCGCCCCTATGCGGGCCCCCGACCCCGGATCGGTTCGCGCTGTAAGTCAGCACACAAACAGCCATAAAATTGCGGCTACAATGCGCACGGTGCTGATTTGATCGTTTTTGTTTACACGGCCCGCAATCGCTTTTTAGAGCCGTTACAATTTACATAACGTTAGTTAGGTCGAATTCTGGAGCCTTTTTGCAAACCCTTGAAAACAAATGCGAAACGGTGAAAACGACCATTTTGACCCCCTCTAAACCCTTGATAATCAAGGAGTTACGCACAACTCCTTGATTATCAGATGTTTGTCCAAATTTGCTATATTTTATACACTTTTTACAATAAATTATTGCTTTCGATTTGTTACATTTTGGTACACGAAAAGTAACAAATCGAAACTTTGCCGCCATAAAAAGGAAGCACCACCCGCCGCAAACCTCCTAAAACCACCTATATTCGCCGTGTTTCCATTTTCGCCACAATTCACCGCATACCGCACCAAAACGGCCGTTTTCGTCTATTTCGACCGTTTTTGTTTAATAATAATATTCCACCTGCACGCCGCGTATTCTCTTATTCCCGCACCCTCGCGGCACCTGCCATTCTTGCCCCGTTTCCGTCGATTTGGCGGCGTTTCTCCTCTTGTCCGGTACTCGTGCCCGTTCAAAAGTTCAACGCGATAAAACAGCCCCCGTTTCGCTTCCGTTGTAAGTTGCTGACGTTCACCGATTTCGTCGATCTCCTTTCGGGTGGTATAACTGCCCGTATTTGGGAGATCGTCGAAATTTGGGGCGTTTCTTAAACATAGCCTAAAATAAATTGTTCATATTCTCCACAAAATCGGGGTCGCAACGGCGAATGCTGTTCAAATTGGATTATTTTTACTAAGTGCTATTGCATATTCGAAAATCGTGTTTTATCTTTGCACCAGCAACCCACCCAAAGGCGTTGCACGTTCTTTCAAAGACTTTCCGCCCGCCTCGCTCCGGCCCCGCCTTAGTTCTTAGGCACGCCGGGCACGCATCCGCAACACACGAGGAATTGAAAACGGCATTTTGCTAACCACGGTACTAACACTATCGAAGCCCTTGCCGCCCTACACATTCCCGCCCCGCACATGATGCACACGGAAAGCCGACACGCCCGCCACGGGGCCGAAACCGTGGACGTTGGAAACCATGCCGCACCCGTCACGTTACGACGAAAAAGGCTTGGCAGGGATAGGGACCCGAATAACCCGAGCGCTGCCCGCGTGTAATTGTACGAAAGGGCCGCGGAACTGGAATACAGACGACCGCGAGAGATACCCGCATAGGCATGACACCAGTCACGGGGAGCAAGAAAGGACGCACACAACCCGCGTCCGGAGAGCGAAAGAGGTTGTAATATTTGGTCCGGATTAATTCAGAATTGAGATATAACCTAAATATCTGCGGTTCGCTTACCGCGCCGGATCACACACTAAACCGCAAAATTATGAAAACATTTGATTTTCTTTCGGCTGTCGCAGAATTAGGTATTAGCAATGATGTTTACGCCCCGTTCAGCAAAAGCGAGCGAGTAAGCGCGGCGACTTTCGGGGGTTCGCTTCTCTTCGGTGTCATCCCGAGCGGCTCCGACATAGCGGCTGTTTGGAGCGATTCCGAGGACGGGCGCGACCTTATAGCCAAAATCAAGGACACCCCGGCGGCGTGTGTACAGACTGAAAACCAATTTATTTTTATTTATGAAATGGAATAGCCGCCGGGCCGCGGAGGTCTTTTTTTGGGCTTGCTTTATAGGGGCTCTTATTATGTCATTAATCGTAACAAGTGAAATATGAAAAACTTCAAATTTGACCTTAACGCAAAGGTCGCAATCTATGTTCCCAGCACAACCGATGTTAACCAGCCGTGCGACAATAAAGTCGTTGTAAACAAGGTGATGACAGCCTTTTCGAAGTGGTTCGGGGGCTGTACTTCGACCCCGGCGGTCGGTGGCTGGGTGTCGAACTCGGGTGTGCTTGTGGTCGAGAACGTGACAATCGTGTACGCTTTTTGCACCCCGGAATCCTTCGGGGAGCACTTCGAAGAGGTGTACACGCTGGCAACCGAAATCCGCGACGAGATGAAGCAAGAAGCGGTAACATTGGAGTATAACGGACAAGTCAAATTCGTGTAGCTATGGACAAGGGAATGAAATCGGCACTTTGCGAAACGGGACCGCCGTCTATTTTCCGGGCGGCGGTGCGGCGGAGGTCATAGAAAGCCCGGAGGATTGCGCACGGGTATTAAACGAGTATTTTCTATGACACTGAAAAACGCGGTAACGAAGGGTGTGAAGGCGTGGCGGGATCGTCGCGTCGGGTACTGGCTTTGTATCGACCCGAAGACGGGCGAATACTACCTACTGACTTCGGCGGCTTTGGCTGAGTTGAACGGTTTGAAGGCAATGTACCGTCTTCCGGCGGTGTATTACCGGATTGTGTTAACGCGCGACTGGAATGTGAAATTAGGGCCGCACGTTATCGGGAACCACCTCGACACGTCCGCCTATATTGAGGATTTGGACGGGTTTTTCACCCGAATAGAGGCGAAAAACAAGTTCGAATTAAGGAAAGCAATCAAAAAACGGTTATCTTTATGACATTCGAAGAGGCTAAACAGCAGGCAATCGAGCGGTCGGAGTGGGTTCTATGCCACGGCGCTGGCTACTACACAGCCCGGACCCCGGATGGCCGAGAACCGCCCGGCGACGGAGGCAGAAGAGAAGGAGCGGTCAAGTATTTACGGGCACGCAATTACACACACTTTAAACTATCGAAAAAAATGCACACTGAAACGATAACGATTTACAGCTACTCCGAACTTTCGGAGGAGGCGAAGGCCACGGCTTACAAGGCGTGGGAACCCGACTATGCGTTCGAGGCCGACAACCGCCGCACGTTGGAGGCGTTCTGTACTGCCTTCGGAATCGAGGTGACGGAGTATGTATACAATTCCTACTGCCATTCGTTTCGGTGGCGGGCGAAAAACGAGGGGGACGAAGAGATAACGGATAATGAATATATCCGGCACTGCTTGTCCCTCTTCGAGCCGACCGGGTTTTATTTGGACGACGTGATCCTCGGCCCGGCCAAACAACCGACCGAAGGCAAGGTTTTCGGCAACGTCATCGAGGAGTGTTTAGAGGCGTTTTTCTCGGCGTGCTGTGAAGACGTCAAATATACGCAAAGTCAAGAGTACTTCGCGGAGTTCGCGGAGAATAACGAATTTGAATTTTACGAAAATGGTATTTGTATACGACATCGGTAAAAGCCGCTGGCAGGCGGACTTCGGCCGCGAAGCGCTGGAGTTCGGGCGCGATCACTTCACCATCGACACCGGGAACTATGTCATCACGGTGGACCCGAAGAGATACCGGATTTTCGACCGGGCGGCGGGGAAACCGCTCGTTAACGGAGTGGTCCGGATCGACGAACAAGACATGAAAGACATTTTAGCCGCCGCGCCTAAGAGCCAGCGCGGATGGATTCGAACCCGGCTCGGATATATGGTAGTACTATGAAGACATACACAAGCATCCGCGAGGCCGTAAGCGATTTGAAGGCCCGCACCGGGCACGGCTATGTCTCCTATTTTGTGAACGGTACGCAAGTAGGAGCCGCCGACTACCGAATGGCAGAAGGCGAGGAAACGATTTACCGGAGCGGTTTAGAAATAAGAGCAGAAAAACATGACACGAGAAGAATATCGCCGGACCGTTAAAAGCGGTGGCATGTACACGACGCGCGACGTTTACGGGAACCCGCGCTTTATTATCCACTTCCTCGATCTGGTCCACGAGGATCACCCCGGCGACCATTGCGATAAAATGGAATCGGCCCGCCGGATGGCGAACAAGCACGGCGGGCGTAAGTACCGCGGCCGGGTCTTCGGCGGGGGTTTTGTCTTCCAAGTGTACGGGCTGGATTTGTTGATCGATGAACTTTACAACGACATCTATGAAAAGGATCGCTAAATACGAGACTAACGACGGCCACCTCTTCGATACTCGGGAGGAGGCCGTGAAACACATCGACGCGAGCATCGGAACGCTAACGAGCCGCATTTCTCACGCGCTTCTTAATAAGAAGTGGAGCGAGATCGGGGACTGGGTCCTCGACAACCTCAAGACATTCAAAGAATTAATAGACCTTAACAACGAACTGAACGATGAAACAGACGAGTGAAAAGATCATCGCCGCCGCCGAGGAGCGGGGCTGGATCGAAGAAAACGAGATTTTGCTTCTGAAACGGAGGCGCAACCGGGGTGAGCGAATCCAAATCGAGAACCCGATCCCGGTCAGCTATGACCAAGCGCAAAAGGGGTTCGCGTGGTTGTGGGACAAGTACCGGACGCCGAGGGGTGCCGAGCGCAAAAATAACCCCTTCACGAATCCGGAGGAGAAGGCGTTGGAGTGGGCAAAGATGCACGGGGCCCGGTTCACCTTCAACGGCTTCTACGGAACTGGAAACAACTGGCAAGAACCGATTTACGAACTTATCACGCCGATCTGCGACATACAATATATTGTCAGCCTCGGCCAATTTCAAAGGGTATGGTAGAATCTTTTGGAGCCGAACTCAAAATCTACTACTATGACACTTTCTAAAAACGAGCAGGAGTTCATAATCGAACGAATGCGGTACGTCGGTATCGAAGTGTACGCGGCGACGGAACATTTCGTGACCTGCAAGGGGGCTTCGTGGGTCCCTTATGCGGTCGCGGTGGCGAAACGAGCGAACGCAAAGGTAGAAGTCTTCAAAGAGCCTACCGGAGGGTTCTGCTACAAGTTCCAGCCCGATCTGGGGTCGTGGACGTGTGTAGACTCCCACCGTATTACCTTCATGCGGCACAACAAGATCGAGAAGCGTTTCGAGCGTCTCCGGGTCAAGGATGTCAATCAACCCCGAACCAAGAGCGGCGAGTATTTGCCACTGAAACTCAACCGAATCAATATGATCCGCTCCGAATCGTGGGAGCACTCCGAGATCGAAGAGGCGGCCGTCGAAGCGTTTTTGAAGGACAACGGTGACTACTACTTCCCGGAGGAGATGATTCTGGCGGCAAATTACCTTATGCCATGAAAAGGTTCATTATATTGCCGAACGAGTGCACCGACATTCGAGCAAGTAACTACAACTGGCGTTTCAAGTTCCTGCACTTCTACCGCGACGGCGACCGATTCGGCTACGTCGAGGTGGGGGACGAGCGACACATCGAGGAGTACATCCCGGCATTTCGAAACACGCAAGACTTACAGATGAAGTGCTTCAAGTGTTTCGGGAACCGCGTGAGCCTCAACAAGACGAAGGAAATTTACAAGGGCATCGACAAGGTGGCGGAGACCGTGCAGGATTTCGCCGACCGGAAATGGCCCGAATACCGGGCCGCTGTACGGGCGGCTGAGGAGAAAGAAGCAGACGAAATTTTAAAACAAGTATTATGCAACATGTAGAGATCGGACAGAAAGTTGTCCGGAGTAAAGGGGATTATGTTGTCGGCCGGATCGGAGAGGTCGTGGAGATCGACAACGAGAAGAAGCGGGCGCGGGTCTACTGGCTCAGCGAAAACCTGCGGACGTGGGTAAAGTTCGACGTCATCGAGGACATCAACATCCCCTACATCATCACGCACGCCGGGCGGTTCCCGAAATACGAGCGGCGATGAAACGAATCATCGAGCGGCGAACGAACGTGGACTTCTGCAAGCGTGTAGAAGTCTGGCAAGGGTACAGAATCATCGACCGATACCTAACCATTCCGGGCTGGAAACTGGAAGGCTTCACGGCGGTGAATCCGAGAACGGACACTCCGATCTTCGGCAAGACTTGGGACAACAATTACGAGGGATTCCTTTCGAACCTCGCTATCCAGAGCCCGGACGAGTTCCTGCCCGAGATTGCGTGGCGGCGGTATTTGGACTACTTCTGCCGCCAACGAATACTTCCCGGTCCCGTGATAGCAAAAGACTACGAGGAGGCCATGCAATATGGCGAAGTGTCGCATCATTACGAACTGAGCGTCGAAGGCAACACCGCGACCGTGACCTTCGACAAGTACTATACATTTAAACTGACAAAAATATGACACTGAATCAAGCGATCAAGACGCTGAACATCGAGGGCCGCCGCCTGACGGTCCCCAGCGTCCGCAAACTTACCGGGATCAATAGCGATGCGGTTATCCGGGCCGCGCTGGACAAATTTAAGGCCGATTTGAGCCGCAAAGAGAAAGAAAAGGAGGAGAAGTCCCAGATGGATGTGAAATACGCTGAAATCGTCGTAAGATGGCGAAAAAACCGCACATGGGGATCGACCTGCACCGCCGAGGCAAAGGTAGAGACCAAGAACGGAGAGTGGCACTACTTCACCTCCCCCGTCGTGAGCGGTTGCGGGTATGACAAGCATTCGCAGGCCCTCTCCTATGTCTTCAATGCCTTCTTCAAGGGCATGATCTGGCGACTGACCCCGGCCAAAGTCCGGCGGCGGGCGGAGAAGATGGGGCGGTACTACACGCCGCGCGGTAATGGCAAGTGGGTAGGCATTCCGGTTGCCTTCTGCATCGGCGACTATGGCCGCTACTGGCAGGGAGGCGTAGGCACGGGGCCCTATATGCAGGCCGTGGAGTTTTTGGGCGGCAAGATGACGCAGACCCACTGCTCCGAAGACATCGACATCTGGAACATTCAATTTTAAAAAATATGCTGACAATTTTAATCTATGCCGTCGCGTTCCTGACCTTCGGGTCGGAACTCTTCGGCAACTACGACGGAAAATCGTGAAAAAAGGGGAACTCTATCAGCACACTGCGTCGGGAACTATCCTCAAGGTGTGCGACATTGTAGAATATGCGCCCGCGTGTTTCGAAGTTCGTTTGAAGCCGATAGGCAATTTTGGAATCATCCGAGGTTGGACTTTGGTGGACGGTTACTATTACCCGACATCACTCAAATATTTCGAAGAATACATAGCGGAGGGCAAATTTAAACAACTATGAAAATCGGAGACATTTATATCCACACCATGACCAATACCCGGCTCCGGGTCGAAGAGATCGTGGAGAAGTGGAAAGGGTATTTTGCGGCGTATTTGAGACCAGAGGACCCGGCAAGTAAAAGCATGAGCGGGTATTTTGATGATAATGGGAGATACCCCTTCCCGGTGAAATACATCGAGGAGGAAGCCACGAAAGAAAACGGAACGTTTAAACGAGGATAGCCATGAAGATAGGAGACAGATATATGTACCTACCCGACGAGGTAGTGATGCGGGTAAACGAGATCGAAGACGACACGGTATTTCTGATCCCTACCCACAACGTCCGGCTTCGGTTTTTACGGAGCGGAAAGAAGGGCTACCCGTTCAGAATCGACCATGTAGAGAACGAATCAGGGCCATTCAAAAAACTGAAACAATGAAATTCAACGGAGAAATCATGCACTTCCATCCCAGCAGTAACGACCGCCTGCTGGGGTTCAACCAGTCCGGAGAACTTTGGGCCGTGGTTGGAAAAATCGAGTTCAGCAACACCCGGCCGCTGGAGGGATACGTCCGGGTATACGGCGATGATGAATGCAAAATTACCACCATCGGAGAGAACGAGGTCGGAACGATCAAGGTACGAAAAGTATTCCCGGTACAGAAATCCATCATAGAGACCATTGTGAGCAAGCGTAAGTTTATCGCTTACTACAACGACCCCCAGTTTCGGGATAATGTAAAGTACGAGTTCAAACTCTCGAATCCGTGCGAAGACCCGATGATGCGCAAGTACATCGAGACCCACATCGACGAACTGATCTACATGTTGCCCGGAGGCGGCATTACCTTCATGTATAACCCTGATGATAACCGGACGGTCGGTTACATCACAAGAATCGAGTAAATTATGACAACGTTTTTAAACTACATCAACAACAACGAACTGCTGAGCCGCCGATTTGTAGCGAAGTAGTGGGACGCAGACTCGATGTCCTTCTCAGAGCACAAATTCACTTTGGGCGACGAAGTTAGCGACAGCGATTACGAGTTCAAATATGCGCTGGCCGACGAGATCGACTAAATCATTGGGCTGGAGATCAACGACGCGCACTTCATGTCCTTCAACCGGAACGATGACCGACACAAGGGCGTCGTCGTAAGGGTGTCGTAAAAATAAGGGAGTTTTAACTTGCAAATTAAAAATTAAACATTTATCTTTGCATCATGGAAGGAGATTTAAAATTCACAATAGGTAAGGGCTTCGGCCAGATGCTCCAGCGCATAGCATGGGAGAGGTTGACGGAGAAACTCAGTCCGATGGCGGCCGTCGAAATTATCACCCAATCATTGCCGGGGTGCACTGAGGGTATGGCCGTCGATATTCTGGACGGCAAGATCATCCTCGGCGAAGACGAGGCGACGCAGGAGGTAACGGGCACGCCCGGAGCCGGAGGAAAATTCAACGACTGGATCAGAGAACAGCGCATCCATCTGGAGGAGGAAGCGAAGGAGTGGGTGAAAAGCCTTGAGGGTATTCGGCAGGAGATCGCCGACGCTGGCGGCAAATTCGAGTTCACGGTGCGATACCCGGAACTCGTCAGCTACATCTCCGGCGATACGGACGCAGGTATTCTCGATAATCCTCACTCCGGTACGGTAGAACAGATCAAGGGAGCGATAGAGGGGTCGAATGACTTCTTTGCGAAGGTCGAAGAAGTGTACGGGGTAATCGTATGGATGTGCGATGCGCTGAACACGTCCCGAGTGCTCTTTTCCGATTCCGTTCTTCGTGTACGAGCGATCCTCGATTCCCTCGCGTGCTCCGATCCCGAAGTAGAGGCTTCCATCCGGAAGAAGGACTTCCAGAAGCAACGGCTGTCGGAGTACATGGAGAACGAGATGAAGATAGAAGAGTACCACAAAACGGAGTTGAAACCCGTGGAGATCATCGAAGGGTACGACGCCGGATGGCTGTCGCCCGATGGTGAGTTCTATGGCCTCAACGGGGGCGTCGAGAACTTGCTTCACCTCAACATCGCCGAACGGTTGCTGGCCTCGAAAAAGATTCCGGTAAAAGAGATGCGGAATCCGGATCGCTGGCTGGAAGAGAATGGCTGGGTGAAGGTGCACCACAACTGGATTCTGTTCTTCGGATCGTTCTACGGCAATACTCTCACTGACATCCAGATCGAAAAGCTATATCGGTATGGACAAGTATGTCATCGGGGCGTATTGCGCCTCGGAACGTCGCAAACACAAATAACCGCGGCACGGCTCCGCGAAACAGAGCCGCTAATGCTTAATAAATTACTGGAATGAAACGATTTTTAGGAAAGCGAATCATGGTAAACGAGCACTCAATCCCATATTCGGGCGAAGTGATTTCTGTCGGGCCTGCAAATATAGTACTGAGATGCGATTCAGATATGTACGGTATTCAAGACCTAAAGTTCAGGCGCGACGAAATCAGTGTTGTGTGCGTGAAACTCGGCTACGACCTTAACAAGAAGTGGTATGTATGCAGAGGTGACAAGTCATTTGCGGTGCACCGCGGCGTTAAGGCATACGAAGTGATAATCACGGAAGGGGCATGGGATTCTCCCCACAAGAAAAAGTTTCCCAAATACATTAAAAATATTTTAGACGATGAAATTCGAGAGAAGACTTCACAATGGTAAATGGGCCGCTTACGTCCGGGTGCTGGGCATCTGGTGGTTCATCCGCGATTTCGACAACGCGAAAAAGGCTGGCTATTTCGTCAGCATCGCAATGGGCCAGAATATCCTGCGCCCGCGCAAAGAGAAGAAAGCGACCGCACCCGCGCTCGAAGAGGATTCCGGCCACGGTCCGTACCGCGTCGGCTCCGACATCCTCGTAACGGCCATTCAGAACCCCTTCGACGATACGAAGAAGTGGCCGATGGCGAAACTCCCGAACGGGAATATCGCTCGTATCACTTGCATGCCGGAGGGTTGTGTCTACATCCCCTACGGCTCCAAGTGTCAGGCCCGTGTTACGGGTATCACCAGTCAGGCCACATCGGTGGCTATACTCAAAATCATTGAATAACATGAACAAGAACTTCGACTGGCTTGCTCCGGCTCGCTGGGATCACAAGAACATGAATTTCGTTGAGGCCATGCTCGGCGACTACTTCGATGACGAGAAGTGGAACGAGATGTGGAACGAAGTAGAGAAAGCCACGGAAGCATTCAAGGAGGAGAACAGCCGGGGTCCGATACTGACCGAGGCGGCCGAGATCATCCTGAGCGTCGTGGAGAAGCAGATCGGAGTGATGGCGAACCGCCGCGACCAACTCCTCGTCATCATCGGCATGGAACTCGGCATGCAACACCAGAAGATCAACGGCATGAAGATCGCGGCGATGGAGGCTGTAACCAGAGAGAAGGATGGAAGTTCTTGCTAACAACGACATCATCGCGCGTAAGGAACACGTCTGTAATTTCTGCTCCGGCAAGATCAAAAAGGGGGAGAAATACAACATCCAAACCATCAAGGACGACGGTGAGATATACACATGGAAGGCACATCTCACATGCCTGATGGTTGCCCGGGATGCCGATTATGACGACGGTCTTACAGAAGACGATTTTAGGCGCATTGTGATGGAGGATTACGCTCGGCAAGGGAAATGCCTCGGCTGTCCTCACAAGGATGATATATGCGCCGAAATGCAGTCTTTCAAGGAGTGCCTTCCCTATGTTGTAAACTACATTTATAGCACATGAAAAAGTATTGCATCTACACTCGCGTGAGCACCGAAGAGCAGGGGCGTTCGGGCCTCGGTCTGGAAGCCCAACTCGATCAGTGCCGCGAATATATTGCCCGCACACACGGGCAGAATATCGGCGAGTTCCGTGACATTCGCAGTGGAAAGGATCGGAACCGACCGGGCCTTCGTCGCGCGATGGAATTGGCCGCGCGTGAAGGTGCAACTTTGATCGTCGCCAAACTGGATCGACTCTCCCGTGATGCAGAGTACGCGCTGTATTTGCGCAACACGGGAGTCGATCTGCTGGCGATAGACTACCCAGAGGCGACAACGATCACCTTTTGCCTCGCTATCGGCTTGGCTCAAACAGAACGCGAACTTATCTCGGGCCGAACGAAATCAGCGCTCGGCGTCCGGAAGAAACAACTCAAGGAGCAGGGATTCTTCATCTCCAAGGCCGGGCGCCGGGTAACGAGGCTCGGGAATCCGCGGCCCCAGCGTGGGCCGATGTCTCCGGACCAGTTGGCCCGCCGGATGGAGCGGATCGCAGAGAATCGGGTCGTGGACCCGCGAATGGTTGAGGCGAAGAAGTACGCCCTCGCGTTACAGCGAAAGGGCTGGTCGCTGGCCGAGATCGCCGACCACTTCAACGAGGTGGAAATCGAACGGCCGCGCGGCGGAAAGTGGCATAAAATTGCAGTCAAACGAGTATTAGAATACAATGACGCAGAGTAAATTTAAGATCGGCCAGACGGTGTTCTGGACCAAGAACAAGCACTGGTATGTAGTCGAGGCGAACATCAGTCCGGTATTCGTGGCGTTGGAAGGCTACCCGAACCCGGTCCCGGTCGCCCAGATCAAGACCGAAGAGGAACTGAACGAGACCAAGGAATGGGCGAACGACAAGTACGACTTCCGGATTGGAACCGCTATCCTGCTGGCTGGTGTTATCGCCCATTACGGACTCAAGATAGCAAAAGAAAACCTCGGCGATGTCGTAGGTATCGCTAAAAGCATAGGAGAGCTATGAAAAATCGAATCGAAGTAAGAAATCATTAAAAAAGCAAAGGTCATGGACGTGTACTACAAAGTGAAACCCGGCTCTCCGACGTGGAAGCGGGTACTTGAGTTCGAAGAAAAGCGGGATCGCGTCTTCGAAATTCAGAAGAAGGTGCTGACCAAGCTCGGCATCGCCACCTACAAACATTTCGGCGGGGTGTTTTACAGCCCGAACGTGCTCCCGGTGATGTTCACATCGGAAGAGGCGAAAGTCGGTTGGAAGAAGGTCCGGGGCGAGAACCACTACCAACTCGACACCAAGAGCCCTGAGTACAAGCGCATCAAGACCGAACTCGAAACGATCCCGACGGTGTACAAACACGAGCTATCCTCGGCTGTGGGCATCGAAACGAAGATATTTACTCCCGGTTTTGCTCACGATCACAAGACCAAAGAGATGGTCGTGTGCGTTGACTTCGGATGGATCAGCGACCTGACCGACTTCGAAGAGATTCTTGCGTCTGAGTTCAAAAGAGTCAGCGACAATGTGCAGTAAGAAATTCGGCATACGGCCGGAGGAGGTAGTGCCCGGCGCGGACGTTTACTACTACCACTACATCTCCGACGTTGATCATAGCGAACCAGTCAAGACTAAGTTCCGCGGCATGCCGTGGCAACTTGGGTCTGGCGACTGGGTTGTTCGCGTGGAAAACGTCGTCGGTGGAGTTTCTCTCCATCACTTATCATTCAATAGCTATGTATAATCTCGAATACGACCGGGTGAACGACTTGTTCGCCGAATGCGCCTACCCTATCGGCGAGAAGCCGAAGGGTCCGGACATCATCGTGGATTCCATCAGTGGGGTCCAGTTCATCTACCGCAAGAAGTTCCAGAAACACCTTCCTGAGATCGGGAAGATGATCGACGATCTCCCCGACGAGTTCTTCGATCTCTCCGGGCCGTTCTCGCTCCTCGCAACGCGCCGCGATGGTACGATGTGGACCGGAGAGCCGATGGTCATGGAGAAGTTCCTGATCTTGGCTATGGCCGCGGGGCTTGCGAAGTTCACGCTTCCGCGCTCGGCATGGAAGTTACTGCCTAATCAACTCCCCTACATTCACTTCGACCACTATGAGGCTGGAGGAAAATGAGAAGGTGATCTGCCTTGACCGGGCCGTCCAGATCGAGTGCGACCTCCGGATGTCGGATGTACGCGATAAGCGCCGAACGACCGAGCGGTTCTTCGCGCGATACGCTATCATCCAGATACTCCAAGAGATCGTTCCGGGCATCAAGGACGAGCAGATAGGGGCGTACATCAACCGAACGAGGTGCGCAGTCATCAACGCCCGTGAGACCCGGAGCGCGATGATCGAGACCGATCCGGCGTACCGAGAACTGGAAGACCGGATAAGAGAGCGTTTAAACGAGCTACTTGGGGGCATGATGATCCAGAAGGTCCGCATGTACGGAGTTCTGCGGCCCGACGGACAGATCGACCCGAGTACGCTCAAATACGAAGATTATGTGGGCTCTACGCCCGTTCAAGTTATCATCAAACATGCAATTCGATGAACTTTGGCTCTCTTTGCTTATCATAATGGGAGCCCTGATATACTACTGCATGGGTAAAATAGAGGCCCTTGAAGAAAAACTCTATCAACTTAAAAATCAAAACGAAAATGCAGAAAAGCGAATTGATGGCGAAGATCGCCGAAGAGACGGGCATCACCAAGACCGTCGTGAACAAAGTGTGTGATACGTTCATGGACAAGATCGTCGAGACCCTCAAGAACGGAGAGAAAGTCTCCCTCAAGGGCTTCGGAACGTTCAGCGTGAAGGCATGCCCCGCGCGTCAGGGCTACGACATGAGCCGCGGGAAGGCCGTCACGATCCCGGCCCAGAACCGCATCTCGTTCAAGTTCTCGCCTGCGGTGAAGGACGCCGTGAAGTAGAGCGACGGGAGGGGCCTTCGGGTCCCTCCTTCATTTAAAACCAAAGACTATGAAAAACAATGAGATATTTGACTACCTCGAAAGTATTAGCGGGACGAGGATTTGGAAGCTGGTCTGGATTGCAGGTGATCCGCACAGAGAGGACGTGGAGGAGATAATCGACTCCATGCTGGACGACGGAAGTTTCGAGGGTAATTTCCCTGACATCCCCATCGACGCAACCAAACACTGCACCCAGTTTGGTGATCTGGAGCAACTGCTTATGAATCACAATAAGTTTGGGTTCTTGGCTCAGGTGCATTTCCCGCTCATTAGAAACGTTCAATTCGATGATGCAGGGAACCCTAAATATTGGGAAACACGGGCTTTGTGTACGATTCGATACATATATGTCGAGACTATCGAAGAGTTGATCCCCAAAATCAGGGGGCTGTACGACGAACATTTTGAAAACCAAATCAAAAATGAAAAGCACTGACTATCTGCGGGCATTCAAAAACCGCGACCTCAACAGAGAGATCAACTACGCCCAAGCGAAGTGGAAGGAGCATGACCACCATACCTTCGGCGACTTCGCAAAGTGGTTCGAAAATCAGTCGCCGCCGGGATGCAAGCTCACGATTGAGTGTATGTGCGATCCGGAACTGGTTAAGCGTCTCGAAAACATTCCGCTGATATTGATTGATCCCATCTGGCTGGCCGCTACGGGAAAGGCCGGGGTTAATATTGTCACGATGTTTGAGTACCACAGATTCCTCTTCTACAAAGATTTGTACGCCGAAATTGGAGTGTTCGGACCTCCGTCTATCCCGTCATACGAGAGGGCGAGATTCTTGGTCGAAGCGTATGAGAGGTCTTACCTGAACGGAAGCCCTATATCGTTGGCCGCAATGTGCGATTGGCTGGATCGAAGCGCTGACCCGGAAGCAAGGGAGTTGCGCTACTTAATCATACGGAATCGTGTTTGGTACAACGACTACAAGGATGTAGATGTGGATATGATCTCGTCTCGTCGGATAGCTACTTTGAATGGTGTCGGCCCGAGTCGCACCGCCAGATTTGAACACTTTAAAGATGCCTTTTTGGAACATCGAAGCTAATCACGGGTAGCTCAACCGGAACAGAACAACTATTCGTAGGCGACATAGCCTTGGCTAACGCCGCGCCGGAAACATTCAACTTGGGTAGTGAAGTGCACGACGGCGACTTGCTGATGATTGTATATAATTTTATATCCAGCGATCACACTATGGCAGGTCCCAAAGAAGGTCGCAGTATCATTTGGACATCCACGTCTGGCACACACGATATTACAGTGGAGGCATTCGATTACTCGTCGGCCACCGGAGGTGTATCCCGCATATCCGGCTTCAACTTAATGCTGTCAGCGTCGGGAACGATACTTTCGATGGAGGCTACCGGAGATGTGGATACTATCATAGAAGCATTCCACGTCGTAGGCATATATAGGCTATCCAAGTCGCTGTAAATGAAAGCCCCTCTAAGTGAGGGGCTTTTACTATTAATTAGCCTTAAAATATATCCCTTTTATTTGGATAATATCCGAAGCGTCTGACAAGTTGTTCGATTGCACAACAACATTCATGCCTTGAACGCCGTGGGCTCCGGTGATAACCGACGAACAGATAAGTTTGATACTGCCCGGAGTGCTGTTAACGCCCAGATACATCGAGCAAATCTCAAACAATACTCCTTGTCCGGTTCCATTGATGCCCGCGATAGTAAGAGGCACCGGGAACTTAATTGTAGCCGTTGTAGTTGGGGAGGACTGGATAGTTGCTTCGATAAGTATTTTCGAGGTGATGGGTATTTCCTGATTGAAATTAATAATCCCAGTCGTTCCGGTTGGTCCTACGGCACTACTCCACGAACTTACAATCCGTTTCCAGCCGGGAAAGATTTCATTTGAGCTACCCGTGATTTGGTTTACGCTTTTTTTTTGCGTATATTTGGAGCGGTTATGGACATCATTAAAGCACTGACGCGGGAGGCTCATGCGGCCGGGATATGTGAGGATCATTTCAAACGGATGCTCACGGAAGATACCCATGCGCTCTTCGATCACTTCAAGACTATGATTCAGGAGTGCTCTTTTTCCGGGTTTCCTTCGGTCGAGCTGATCCGCGCATGCTGGGATAAGAAAGACTTGAACGCGGCTGGTATCTTCGTCCAACAGACGGTAAATACCGAAGCCGTGCAAGGAGTCGATGTTTTTTGGCTTTGCGAAGGGACGGTGAGAGTTAAGGAGTGGGCCGTGGTGCATGCCTATGTTGCATACGGTAGCAACCTTAAATTCGAGGTTGAGCCGAACGCAATCCTGATCCTCGACATCTTCGACGACTCTCCGGTTCGAATCAACAACAAGTCCGTAAGGTCTGTAACCGTTTACCAGTGGGGACACCGCGTCCCGGTATCCAAAGGCAACATACGAATCAAGCGCAAGAAATGGAAGCCACAAGGGAATGCCGCCTACGCTACCAAGTAGCCGACGGAGAGGTTCGAGATATGCAGACGATGGGATTTCACCTGATGGAATCCCCTGATATTCTTGCGCCCGAGAAACGCTCCTACGAAGAGGAGGACTACCCGGAGCGCGACGGTGTGAAGATTTACCCCTACACGGTAGACAAGGCTTTCGAATACACCGTGAAACTGCTCTATTTCGGTGAGCTCGAAACGATGAACAGCGCTATCCGCTCGCTATGGAACTCCTTCTTCGAGCCCACCACAAATGGCGACGTAAAAAAGGCTCTTCCGGTCACAATCTATAACCTTTACAAAGGCGTGAAGATCGTGGGCTACCCGACCAAGATGCCGGGCTCCGAGACCATCGTGCGGGTCATGGAAGGTGCTTTTATCTTCGAGTTGACGCTCTATGTGGCCGAACCTAACAAGTGTGATTTTAACTACCATATAACATGATAATCAAGTCGCTTGTTCCCGCTCTGCTCGTCTACGATAACAAGGTGATGCTCTACAACAACAAGGCCATCACCTTTAATCTTTTGGCGAATGAGATCGAGATAACCAACTTCACTGTCAACGAAGTTGACATGGGGGAGTCGGTCATCACGATGGATGTCTACTTCGGTCCCGAGGAGGAGCCGGGGTTCAATCTGAACTGGACCGTACAATACAACGGCGAGACATATCACCTCAAAAGCTATGCGCCTCCGGGTATCAAGGACCTCAAGTCGCTACGTTACAAATACACACTCACCTTCGTTTCGGAGCGGGAGGACCTCAAGTTCTACCCGTTCTCGAACATAATCAAGCTCACCGACGGTACACTCCAGACCATCGGCACGAAATTCGCATTTTTAGCCGATTTGACGGAGTTTGTTGGTCGGCTGAGGGATAACCTCGCCTACTACTACGGAGCGCGTTGGAAGGTGGTTCTGAACCCGGATATGGAGATAAATCCGTTCCGGGCTACCGTGAGCGTTGACAAGACGACGATCTGGGATGTGCTGACCCAGCTATACGAGCTATACAGCGTCCGATGGAGTATCGAAGAAGACAACGGCCAGATCAGCATTAAGGTCGGCTTCCCGTCGCCCGAGATCGAGCACATCTTCGATTACGGCGACGTGCCGATGGACGAGGCGAACGCAGACGGAACCGGACTGGTTTCGATCCAGCGCGTGAATGACCAGACGGACATCTACACCCGGCTGATCGGCCGCGGATCGACACGCAACCTCCCCTACCGCTACTTCAAGGGCGCGGCTGGGGCATTCGTCGGAGACCCCGATGCAAACGCGATCACCGAGCTATCCTACTACTCCAACCTCATGCCGAAGTCGTACCGCGACTATGTTCGAGGCTGGAATGACGCTACGGCCGGAAAGGACCCGGCCGAAGGCAACAACCCGTACTACATGCTCGGCTACTCCGACATGAAGGCCGGGCGACAGATGTACCCGTCCGACTATGCCGACTCTCCGATGCAGGAGAAGTGGGGCGTCCGGGTCGGTGTGCTCGAAGATAACGAGGAGATTTACCCTTCGATCCAGAATGTATGGCTTGGCACACTTGGCCGGGCCGACGAGGTGATTGCGGTCGAGGAGGTGACGAATGATAACTACGCGGAAGCCGAAGAAGAAGGCGAATTTGCCTATAAATCTACGGAAATAAAAGTTGATTTTCCGGGAATGGACACGCGGCGGGGCCCAGTAGTGTATGACAAGCTATTCACCCAGTCCGTAACCAGTGAAGAGATGGAAGTGAAGGCAACGCTTCCTACCCTTACATTCAGCATATACGGAAAAGAGACGAGCACTATACCCCGAGGTGTCGAACGATATACCAAATGGTTCGACAGCGATCACTTGGACTATGCCGAACTCAATGTGTACGTCCTCTCTGAATCCGGTCAGGTTGTATTCACAAAAGCGCTGAATGCGCTGACTGATATGGAATACACCGATGCAAGAGGTGAAGTTCAGAACGAAGGCAAGAGTAAGTTTGAGATTCAGTTGCCGATGGGTAAGTATCGAGTCCGGACATCTGTATCTTTCAAGTGCACAACCAACCCCGGAAGCAACCAGCACTACTACATGGCGGTTACTACTGGGCGATTCAGTGCGGCTCCGGCCGAAGGTGTGGGCCCATATCGCCAAGTCTTTGACATATGGATCAAAGACATCTGGGGAGAGACTGGCTCCATTGTAGACGTGTGGTGGCCGAAGATCGGCCAGCGCGAGGCTACGGTCATGTTCTCCGACGGGTTGCTGGCCGGAGAGGACTACGAATTTGTTATCGCCAAAGACCCGACGCTCGGCAACCCAGAGGCCAAAGACCCTGAAACTGGCGACTACTGGTGTATCTGGGAGGACGACTCCAAGCAGATCGAAACGGTGGACGAGGAGGGGAATACTATTACGGTTAAATCCAAGTATCGGCTGTCGCTTATCAAATCGGACGCCGAGCTTCGCGCCTCCGGCCTCATGCTCCCCAACACAAAGCAGAACGCTAAGCCGGGAGACCACTTCTTCCTTATCAACATCGAAATGCCCCATCAGTATGTGTTGTGGGCCGAGGATAAGTTGCAGGACTACCTCGAAGTGGAACTGGATCGCGTCGATGACGAGAATCCAACCTTCTCCGCCAAGCCGAGCGCGATATTCTGCGAAAGTTTTGAAGAGCGCGAGAAGCTCCGGCCGGGAACGAAGATACGATTACACAACAACCAACTTATCGGCGAGACCGATCTGGTGCTGTATATCAATAACCTGACCATTGCCTATAAGGAGAGCAAACTCCTCCCCGAATGGACTATCACGGTGTCGGAGGAGATGGTAGCGAGTAAGACCTCTACGTCGGCCATACAAGGCGAAATTCGGCGCCTTAGCTCCAACATCATGTCATCCTCCCAAATCGTTGCTGAGGCCGCCAAAACGTTCGAAACGCTGTTTCTGCGCAAGGATGGAATTGCGGCCCGCTCGTACTCTCCGACGCACTTTACGGCCGAGGTTACATTCGCCGACACGACCATGAGCGACAACTTCCGGCAAGGAGGCTTCGGGGGCTCTGGGTGGGGGATGTACAAGAACCCGGACGGTAGCTCTGTATTCGAGGTAGATCACCTCTTCGTTCGTCGCAAGATGAACGTGAACGAAATAGTTATCAACCAGATCACGGCCATTGGCGGCAAGCAGGTATTAACCAGCGCCTCCGGAACTATTTCAGAAATAGAGGACATCGGAGAGGCATGGCGATGCTATCTGGAACAGACAGACGGAAAGCAGACGAACGAGTTCGCGGTCGGCGACCAAGCCTACTCCCAGATGATCGGCGACATCGACGAATCGACACAGGAGAACGTGTTCTACTGGCGCAAGGTAGTCGGCATAGGTATCAACTACATAGACCTATCCAAAACCGACGCGGCCACGAACAGTGACGAACCGCATGTAGGCGACAATGTGGTTCAACTTGGAAACCCGACCGACACCTCGCGGCAGTCGGCCGTCGTCATAGACGTCTCCCGTGAAGGCGGCGCCCTGATGACGTGGCTCGATGATATTACTGGCTACAACCTTACAGCCAAGGACAACATCAACCTCGGCCGGATCGAAGGCAAGACGTGGGCTGAGGTCTTTGGCAACCTATATGTTGGCAACCGGGAGCGCACCAAGTACCTCAAGTACGAGTCTCTCGCCGACGGCAAGAACGAGTTATCCTTCGTTGGAGACGTAATCCGGGCCGCGGCAGAGGAGGCATACTTTCAGGGTAGCTTTATCGCTCAGGGGTACATCGGAGTGGGATCGGAGACCAAGGTCGAGAGCGTGCTGGTTGGCATGACGGCGGAAGATGCCGAGGTACCCTCCGGTGTAGCGGCCAGCGAAGGCCAGATTCGGTTCTGGGCCGGAAAGCCGTTCTCGGAGCGGTATGATGCGCCGACAAGGATTCTGGAGGGCGGGAAGCTAATATCCAGTGAAGCTGAGATCAAAGGCGAAATAGTAGCCGAAAGCGGCTCGATAGGCGGATTCCAAATCGGAGATGGGCGTATAGGAAGCATATCCGGTCCCAATGACTCTGATCCCAGTAACGGGATGTCGTTGTATGATTCGTTTATCAAGTTTTCCGAAAAGTCATCTAATCCTATTGTAGATGTAAACGTTTTCATGGGAACTAACGTGTTCTCCGCAACGACGGGTGCAACCTGCATGGCTCGCTTTGAGAGTTGGAGGGATGACAACTTATTTGGATATAACATTGGGCTTCTTATAAATGTACGAGGAGGTCAACAAAACGAAGCAATACGCATCGAGAATGGGTATGTTTCAGGTTTGGCCTATAAAACGCTAAGGGTTAGCGCCTCTACGACTATAGACCATAGCGTGATGTATGTATCTTGTTATAATACATCAGAAATAACGATAACATTACCAGCAGTCGTTCCGGGTGGAGCCGAGGGTAGTTTTGTTATCGTGCGTCGCAATAATTCAGCCAATGTTAAGGTGAACGGAAATGGGGCACAAATATTAAGAAGTTCTACCTCATTGGAAACAAGTGTTGGAGAAGGTTTGGGTGACGCCGCAATGTTCCTTTGGGATGGACAGTATTGGCTATACAATCACATGTACCGATAGCGAAAGGGACTCCAACGAGTCCCTTTTTAAACGACGGGTAGCTCAAGCGGAACAGCACTGTCTCTGTCGCGGGTAGAGACCAATGATTTCGGAGACTATGATACACTCTACGCTATTCTCAACCAAACGGGTGACATGGTGGCTATATTCGCCGATTATCCGGATTCTGGTCCGAGTTCCAATGGCGGTGCTTATGTGGGCACAGCTCAGCTTGATAAAGACTATTCTGATGCGATAATTTACGACGTATATAACGTTCATACCAATACTCGTTATCGGGGGTACGTTAGCTCAGCAGGCCAAGTAGGTTGGACTGGCGCTCATAGAGATGTGGCTAAGACAATCAGCGTTAGTGACTTTACACCCGCAGCGCTCTTTGCATCCCCGTATAATTTCCATCTCTACCCGAGTGGCACAATAATCCCCATCGAAGGTGCTCAGCAAGCAGAGCAAGGCCCATTCCCTGAAAGCGTTTACGAAACGGCCGGATATATCACGGTTCAATACGGTGATAATCATTTGGGTTCGGCTCTCCGTCAAGTCATGGTCGTCCTCTACGAAGTCGGTACTATCGCGGGACAGCCCGGACGAATGGCCTATGCCACTATCAGTAAGGGCGGATTGAACCCGCGTTGGCAAATCATAGGAGATAGTCAGTGGCTTTGGACTGGCGATAAGGCTCTATCGGCTAACGTTACGGCCTCATTGCCGCTGACGGACTACACCAGACGCACCGGAGACCGACTGGAAATCTACTACGCCTATCTTGGTGGCGGTACCGAAGGTCACATCATGGGATTCAACAACGCCGTATCAGTGATGTACAATCCTGCTGAAACGCTGACTCAAAGTTTCTTTACCTTGGTAACATCAGGAGGCTCGGCGTCGCAGTTGGAGGCTCAGTTTGAGTTCCGAATGAGCGGTAGTAACCTTCAAATAGTAGGTCGAAACCTGAATACCGGATCGGTCAACGTGGTATCTCAGTTCCGAATCAAAGGAGTCAAGCTGGTAAGATAGAAGAAAGCCCCTCGTATTGAGGGGCTTTTCAGTTACTTGCCGGAAATGTTGTAGATTCCGGTAATCGAGTAGGCTACCGCCGGAAAATTACCTGAACCTATAAACAAGAATGTCATATCCTTTTGGCCTACCAGTATCTCTTGAGAGTTGTATAGCGTCATGCCATAATAGTTTCCGTTGTCAGTCCAGTCGTCCAAGAAGTCAAGAGCAACATCATAAGTAGCGTCGCTGTCAATCATTGCCGGATGAATGATTGCGCTACCCTGCAAATGGAAGTCAGGCGAGTGTCCTCCGGTCTTCATCCATGTGATAAGTAGGATGTCGGTCGCCTTAATTTCACGGGTAGTGGTAATATGTGCTTGGCCGGATGGGTTGTCCGCGTGAACTATCGGACACGATGCCAGCGAGGTGTCATCCCAAGCCGATATTTTTTCGAACGCTGTTCCGGTTGAGCTACCCGTCGTTAGCTCCTGCCAATCGGTTCCAGTTCCGTCGTTCTGCACGCGACCCATGAAGAACTTCATTTTTCCGCCGCCCGCCGGATCGTTCTGCATCATCATAGCCATGCTCTCCGAGCCGTTGACTTTGGCGAGGAATCCGAAGCCTTCCTGCTCGGCCGGAACCTGAGCGGAGTCCATCGTTGAACGGAAAGCCACGACGTCGCCGACGTTCTCCGGAACAAGGTATTCCAGACCTTCGGTGATGTCATTGCCGTGGATGACATTGCTCGTTCCGCCGCTCCCACTAATAGGCACGATGTCTGTTTTCACTGTACCCGTGCTGAGGTTAACCTCCACGCTCATATAGTGAATCTTCAGGGGTTCTCCGGAAGAGGGATCGCCGCTCTCAACGATAGGAGCACTGCTGAACTGAGTCATAGTGTCATCGCCGGTGACTTTGAACAGTGGTGCACGCTGGCCGCCGATTTCGTATACGAAGACTTCCGCGGCCCCCACTTTCGCCAGATCACCCGAAGGAATGTTGCCGCTTCCAGAGTAGTTGTAGACGTTGAGCGACTGTTTGAGACTAAACGCTTCTCCGCCTTGGATAGCTTCCCGCCACAAGGCTGCTGTGTTAGCATTAGACGTAGCCTGAGCCTGAGCCCACTGCCGGATATAAATGGTAAAGTTAGCGGTATCCAGCATGAATCCGTAGGCAGTATTCGCATCCCACCCTACGAATCCAAATCGGTTTCCACCGTTGCTGATATTCAGCACATTACCATTACCCGACGCCCAATACAATGCCTTCAATGCGTCGAAGATGGTGTTGGCACTGGTGATGGTTGGCTTTTGAGTGGCTCGGTTTATCCATCCGGTCAGAAGAGTGTTCAGAGCATTGAACGGGTTCTTAGTGCCTCCAGTTTTAACCGCGGCGATCCAGTTCGCATCCGTCACGGAATCCGGGTTGGACTGCGTCCACTGCGAACGGGTGTAGATGGCCGCTTCGTTCACGTTGATGACGAATCCGCTGGCCGATGTCCCGTTCCAGCAGACCATTCCGGTCTGGTCGGCACCGTCGCTGATGATCTTGACCTTACCGGAGCCCGCCATCGCATACAACGACTGAATAGCCGCCAGCAACGTAGAGTTGGCGGTGATCGCGGGTTTCCCGGCGGTGAGTGCGGTGAACCCCTTGAGGATTACATCCTTGGGATCGAGATTTGCAACCGCGTATTTCGCGGCCTGCGTTGCCTCTGCGATAAAGAGGCTGGCGGCGACACGATACGGCTCACCCGTATCTCCGGTGTCGCAAAGGACGTGCATCCCTTCGAGAGTCTCGGAGATGGGAACGTTCAAAATGTTTTCTTCTCTTGCGGCCATATTGTTTAAACGTTTGTTTGCTCTGCGGGCATGAGCGGTTTGTACTCCGGGAGGATGTCTTGGATCAGTATAGCTTTGCGCTCCATTTCTCCCTTGATATTGGCGAAAATAGCAGGATCGGTCACGGGATCGAAGAACTCCGCGTACAGCGTTCCAATCCAGTCTCCGTCGACATCAGTGAGGCGACGGAAGAAAATACTCCGAACTCCCCGGCGGTGTGCTTCCGCGTAGACCTTCTTGTCCTTGATATTCTCGATGTCTGTATATATCATCCAGTCTCCGGCGCCGAGCCGGGAAACGAAGTTGCTCCACTCGGCCATGCGCTTGAACTGAAACTCACGCTTGCATGATTGTATGCCGCTGTCCGGCTCTACAATCTCGAACGAACATGAGAAGTATTGCTTATGACTCAACGGGTGCGGCTGTAAAATTCCGACCCGTTGTGCGCTCATTCGGAACATGCTCTTCCATAGATAACCGTAGATGCTGGAATACACGGTGCTCAGACGAGCCTTCATGTAACCGTACCTCTCGTCGGTTTCACGCCGAAGGCGTTCCAGTTCGATGTCATAGCGCTTCTCGGCGCGTTTCACTTTGGAGTTCACGATAGGAAGGATGATCCCCGAGAACCCAGCCAGCGCTGTAAGGAAGACAGCGATACCCTCCCAATTAATCTCCATTGAATACTATTTTTGCCCCGTCGTAAATGGGGATTTTTCCGTTGTAAACGAGAACAATGCCGTTGTAACGATCCTGCGTCACTGTGAGCGATTCGTAGAAACCGTCCTCGTTGTAGAAGCGTACCTCTCCCGTCCTTTCTTGCTTGGTGAGGTTTTCAGACACGGAAATTCCAACGGACTGAGTACCGTCACCCCCACTGCTGGGGGTGACAGTAACCCAATCCGGCTTGGAATTTACGCTCCACGCTACACGACTTGTAAGCTGGATCGTTGCCATACGCTACGCGGCCTTCACGGTTCCGTCGGCGTTGAATGCCAGCGTGCTCGGGTTGAGCGACAGCGACGATTCAGCCGAATCCTGCGAAATAGCGATGGTCTTGGAAACGCCACCTTTCGTAGTGACCGTTACCGTTGCGGTACGAGCGTCAGCGCGGGGGTTGACATCGACGGTGATGTTGATTTCGTCGTTGCCATCACCCGACATCTTGTCGGAGTGAACCCACGTTACCTCACTGGGAATGGAGACGGTCCACGAGTCGTTGGCGGTTACTGTTACTCTTGCCATTGTTCAGACTGTTTTTGATTTGACCTTCTGCGGTAAAATGCAGGGCACTCGGACTTAGAGTTATCTCCTCCGGCTCAGGAGGAGTGGGCTCGACCTTCTTGACGGGCCAACTCCACATTCGCTGGAAGTAGAATGATCTATGTATTTGTGCCATAACAACTTACCTTATCGCTACAAATTTAATAAAAATACCCCCCCCCTCCAATGCTTCGGTATGGTAAAATTTATAAATAGTTGTAGCTCAATACTTTTATTTGCAAATATACGAAAAATACCCCCCCCCCCTACCAAATTTTTTTTGCTATTAATAACAAAACCAGCAGTAATGCCCATCCCCCGACATCCATTCGGAATTTTTGCCACCGAGTAAGCGGAGTCAGTACGGCATAGGGTTCTCGCTTCATTATCGTGACGATCCGGGTCTCCTTCTCGCTGGTGTCTATCACTGGGATGTCAGCCTTGGGAAGCGAATCCTGCCGATTCTGGAGTTTATGCCAGAGCATGCCGTTCCGGATTCCGGCCCAGCTATCGGCTACGGATGTTCGAAGATGCGACGCAGTGTCGGGCGTGATGATCTCTCCTACTTCGCCGGGAACTGGGACTTCGACCCGAACATACCGGATCGTCTCCTTGTACTCGGTGTGAGTACTGTCGGCCCGGTCTTCGCTGGGCTCGGGAAGAGACGCCGAAGGCATGCGGCAACACGACGCGAGTAGGAAGAGTAGCAGGACCCCGAAATACTTCGCCTTCCATGCTATCAGATCGGCCAGCGTCGTAGCAATCAAGCCCGGCTCGTCATGTCGGCCGCCGCCAGTATAGTTAGGGACCCCTCCGCGGCGATTTGCGTCGCGTTCGGTGTAGAAGTGGTAGTAGGAGCCACGATTATGGAACAAGCAGTGTAACCCGCTTGGAATGGCGAATACGAGCAACCATAACCAGCCCCACGCCCGAGATTGCAACACATGGCCGAACTCGTGGTCGTATGTCGGCTCGTTGGTGATGTATTTTGGGCTCAGGAAAACAAAGGAGCCCATCGTGAATGCGCCTTTGACTTTGGGTGAGGCGAAGAACATAGCCCCGTTCTGTCGAAGGATCGCGTGGTGGTTCGTAAACAGGAGGCACCAGAGCGCCCCGATAATCTCTTGCGGCAACTGCCAGATCGTTAAAATGATTCGCATGAACATGGTTACACAATTTTAATGGTGATGGGTTCCTTCCGGTCCTGAGCCTCCTTGAGAATCCGGACCAGTTCCCTCTCATAGGGCGTCGAGTTGATGACCTTCCCCTTGACTTTGTTCTCACCGACCAAGATACATCCGGCCGAATCTTCGGCCGTGTTCCCGCGGTGGATCAGGATGCCCTCGAAGTGCCTCACGTTCTGCAAACGAGGGAGCTCTCGCTTGAACTTCGGGGAGTAGTCCACCACAACGTCGTAGGTACCGTAAGGGATCGCGGTCTCCCCATACACCTTTTTCTCGTCGCCGTCGAAGACTCCGTTCTTGTTCAGGTCGCGCACCCTGTCTTCCAAGGTGTCGCAGAATTTCTTGCCGTCGATTGAGAGAGAGCCAATCGTATAGCTCTCTCCCAAAAAACGCCTTTCAAGTTCTAACTTCATAATTATCAGCTATTTACGTTAATTGCCTTGGCTCCTACCTTCGATCCGAGCGGTGCGACTACCGATCCGATGTCGTCGGCCATCTGCTCCGTCGCCGTAGCGATCCGGCCCGTGTCGCTTTTGATTCCACGGAGGAGCTCCATTGATTCTGTCTGGGAAGCCATCAGCGTCGGGATCAGTCCGGCCGTCTCTTCGGTTCCCATGATAAGTTCGTTCCATCCGGTCAGGATTGCGTTGATCGACACAACCTGATCGTATTGGGCCACCTGATAGTAGATCATCGAGTTCGCGGCCGCGGCCAGTACCAGTGCCGTGTCCTCGGTCAACGAGCCGACTGCCTTCGAAATACCAGTCAGATTGGATTCTCCGCCGTCCGGCAACCACTGCGAGAAATCGCCCCATATCTCGCCGAAATAAGCGTACAAAGCCTCACGGAAATCCTCAAACGGGAATTGCTCCAGCGTCGGAAGTTCGTCTTGACTTAATCCGTTTAAACGACGTGTCTGCTCCATGAAGCTGTCCATGATATTCTCGACGCCCGGCATGATAAACTTCGCCGTAGCCAGTTCGAGGATCATCTTGTCCACCATCTCGTCCACAGTCTCGTTCCACGCTTCCTTGGCGGAGAGGCTACCGTCTTTCACTCCGTCGTAGATCGCCTGAGCGAGATCGGAGGAGAAGGTCTTGAAGTCGGTCCCGTAGAACGATTCCACTAACTCGCGGCGGTTCTCGGCGATTTGCTGGTTAAGCTCCTCGATCTGTCGCCGCATATCATCTACCCTGCCCTGATCGAAGTCTTTGTCTTTCTTTTTGTACTCAAGGTTGATCTGGCGGTTGAGCTCTTTCTGCTGATTGAGAAGGTTCTGCGTCTGCTGTTTTGCCGTCTTATTGATGTCGGCCGTAGAGTACGCGCGATCCATCGCCTTCTCCAAATCCTTGTAGGCGTTCTCCAGCTTCCGGACAGCACGTTCTGATGCTTCCTGCTCCTCCTTGATTCGACGCTGACGCGCACCGAATATAGCGAGCACCGCTCCAAGGGCTACCGATGCGGCAAGAAGCGGGAGCATGGTGGTCATCAGTCCTTTGGCTATCGCGTCAGCGATGCTCATTACGGTATTCACCAGCGCGATTCCCGCCTGAACAGCCTGAAACCCCTTCTGGATGTCCTGAATCATCGCGGACGCCTCTTCTCCGAACGCACTGCCGAAAATGTCGCTGAACGTGTTCATGGCATCTCCGATCTTGCCTATGTCGCTACTCAGGTTGCCGAGGTAAGCGTCCATTTTGTTCAGCGCGGCCTTCGTCTTCGTAAACCCGGTCTGGACCTTATACTCGGCCGCGGCCAAGTCCTCAACCGCCTGCTGGGTGTTTTTGACAGCATCACGATTTTGGCGCTCAAGGTCGTTGATTCGCTGGAGTATCGTAGCCCTCTCCTCGTCGGTTCCGGCCTGAGACATCTGGAGCCGGAGAATAGCAATCTCAGAAGCGTTTCGCTTCTCGATCTCCGCCTGCGCCGCCCGCGCCGCCGCGAGATTCGCTTCGGCCGCCTGAACCTCTCGGGTTCCGGTCAGAATGTCATTTATTCCCTCCTTGATTGCCGCGAAGGGACTGCGCTCCCACGACTGCTCCTCAAGGTTCTGAATGATCCTCACGACCTCTCGGAGTTGCGTTGGGTCTAAATCGTTCTTGGATGCCTCATAGAAGTTCTTCATCATAGAGGTGAGGTTCCCCAGCGTCTTGGTGCCGACGCGATCCAAGTCGCCGAATGCCTGAGCAAACATTTCGAGGTTCTTAATCTCGTCGAGATTCACTCCTGCGATCTGCCTGCGTTCAGATTTATTCACGGCCTCAACTCCCAGAGTCTTCTGGTCGGGAGTGAGTATCGTACTGGACTCGATCCGCGCCCGCTCCTCAGCCGCTTTCGCGGCGATAATGTTTCGCCGCTTCTCATAGTCCCCGAACTTCTGGACGCTTTCGGCCATCTTCTTGACCGTTTCCTGCTCGTAGTTGAAGTAGGCATTCATAGCCGACTTTGCCGAAGTCTGGACGGTCTCCGGGAGCTCCTTGATCGCGGCCTGCACCTTCTTGATGTCGAGCACGGTCTTGTTGCCCGCTTCGTCCGTAGCGAAGAGGGTGTCCCAGTCGATGATGCCGCCACTCTTAGTTTGGTACGCCGTCAGCGTCTTCTTGAGTTGCTCGCGCAACTTACTGAACACGTCCAGCGTGTCGAGGCCCGTAGTCG
>ENA-OURV01000695-OURV01000695.1-human-gut-metagenome-genome-assembly--contig:-NODE-695-length-28793-cov-9.102408_pt1 | contig 28793 bp, 23 predicted proteins | sample MGYA00242141_ERZ509072 | MGnify/ENA primary metagenome ERZ509072 (study PRJEB26280, sample SAMEA2338763) | human gut metagenome | biome: human gut; feature: human-associated habitat; material: faeces... | reverse complement strand
GTGCCATGCGGCAGGAGGGGCAGGAGCAAAAGGCCGCCGGCACGCCTTCGGCGCCGCCGGAGCCAAGATAGGTTATTTTCATAATTTCCTCGTTTCATGCACCGAACGGTGCGGTATTCTGCGGCGGCAGCGCCGCCCGTGTTATTCTGTCAGGATTGTATCATAACCGCACGCGGAGAGGCAACATTTTCTTTGTATTTTGTTAAGGCGAGCGCTGTTTTTTGCAGGGCGGAGTTAATTTTCAAAAAAGCATTGCAAATAATTGCCGTATGTGATATTATATCAGGGTATTTAAGGTGCGGCGCTGATATGCTGCATAAATACGGGATTGCCGGAATGATGGAATTGGCAGACGTGCCGGACTCAAAATCCGGTGGTAGCGATACCGTGCGGGTTCGACCCCCGCTTCCGGCACCAAACCGATATAATCCGAACCGAATCTTCTTAATCGGAGATGGGTTCGGATTATTTGTTTTCTTCGGGAAATTCGAGGATACGCATTTCGGAAACGGCGCGGTAAAGCGTCCCGAATCCAAGCTTAAAGGGCCGAGGGAACCAAAACCGGTAAAGGATAAGTAGGACAATTATGAAAACCATCAAAAGCTGTGAATTCAACACCACCGGCTGCGCGGAGCTGCGGTTTCGGGACGGCAGCATGATCTTCACCGACTGCATCGCCGCGGAGAACGAGGTTGCGGACAACCGCCTCCGGCGGTCGGAGCCGGCCTGCCTCATCCGCAACTCCGAAACCGAAAATGCGGCCGCCCGCCGTGCTTTTCGGCAGACAAGGCGGGCAGACACGGATTGTGCCCGCCCGCCCATACATATTCCGGTGATTGCTGATGTATTGACTTTTCAATCGGAGTTGCAGTTCGGTGCGCCCGTTTCAGGGCGTATCCGACGCTGTTGTTTGCTGACCGTCTTCGTATGACGGCGGCGCGGGAGAGTTTGCGTACAGCAGGATTTCGGGAAGACGCCGTTCAACAGGATTCCTGTGGGACGGAATAAGAGGACGGCGAAATCCGGCTCCGCAATTCAGCCTCTGCCTTTGCCGTAAGCTGCGTATATCTTCCTTTTATAACCTGCAACACCGGATGCCTGACAGATGTGTGCTGACTGCACCGGATTTTTCAATGCCCATGCCGTGATTCTCGCTCCGAGGCAGCGTTCTCATATCGGTAGCAATCTCCGCTCTCGCATGATATAATAAATCTGAAGAATAATTTTTCAGTCCGCGCAATGAACGGTGATTTTTTGTTGTCTATATAGGTGAAAGGCCTTTACACAGAAAGAAGGGAGGGCGCAATGAGAGACCGTGAGATCATAGAATTGTACTGGGCGCGTAACGAGAGCGCTATTGCCGTCACCGCAGAAAAGTACGGGAACTACTGTTACACGATTGCACATAATATACTGCATAACAAAGAGGATGCGGAGGAATGTGCCAATGATACGTATCTCGGCGCATGGAATTCAATCCCGCCGCAGCGTCCGAACCGTTTGCCGATCTACTTGGGGAAGATTACGCGCAACCTCGCTCTGAACCGTTATAAGCAGTATACTGCCGAAAAACGCGGAAACGGACAGGTCGTCCTCGCGCTGTCCGAGTTGGAAGCCTGCATTCCTTCGGAAACGACTGTGGAGCAGACCGTCAGAGAAAATGATTTGGCTGCCGCCATTGACCGCTTCCTGTATTCAAAGCCAAAGCTGAACCGTAACATTTTTGTCCGCAGATACTATCATCTCTACGCAATACGGGATATTGCGGACGCATACGGAATGAGCCAGAGCAAGGTGACGTCTTTGCTTTTCCGTATGAGAAACGAATTAAGACGATTTCTTGAAAAGGAGGGAATTATGCTGTGAAAGCCGAAGTTCTTCTTCATTCGATCGGAAAGATCAACGACGAGCTTATTGCTGACGCGGAAAGCGCTGCAAATACAAAAAGAATGCCCGGTTGGGCCAAGCTCGGAATAATGGCAGCTTGCCTTGCACTGGTTCTCGGCATCGGCATAGCTGCAAATGCCATCCTAAGCAATGCGACAGCCGGCACCTTCACAATGGATGTCAACCCCAGCGTGGAATATACGATTGCCAAAAGCGGGCTTGTTAAGAATGTCCGCTGCCTGAACAGCGATGCGGAAAATGCGCTCAGCGATGTTGCGCTGAGAAAGCAGAGCATCCAGACCGCTTTAATGCGCACGGTCGCCGCCTACGAGGCCTGCGGATATATGGAAAAGGGCGAAGCGACTGTTCTGATCTCTTTTGATTCCCGTCTTGATGCGAATGCCGAACTGAAAGCCTCTCTCTCCGCGGAGATCCGGAAGGCCTTGGAGCAGACCGATGCCGTCGGCACACTGGTTTTCCGCTCCGAGCTGAAGGAAAACGCCGAAGCGGCAAAGCTCGCCGAGGAAGTTCATGTTTCCCTTGGCCGCGCCGACTGGATCCTTACCGCAGCAAACAAAACCGGGCTGCCTGCGGAGGAGGTTGCCCGCATGTCGTTGGACGAGCTTCTTAAATTCCAGGAGGCCTCCGGCATTGATTCTGTCAACGTATCTAAGTTCATCTCCTTGGAGGAAGCAAAGAAGATTGCCCTGAAGGACGCGGGGCTGGATGAGCTGACGCAGAAGATCGTGTTCACAAGAGCGGAACTGAACCGCAATCAGGGCAAGCCCTGCTACATCTTGGAGTTCTACACCGGGACGAATCAATATTTCTACCAAATCGACGCAAAGAGCGGCAGCATTATTTATGCCGGGAAATTTATCACTCTTGCCCAAGCGAAGAAAATCGCCTTGGATGATGCCGGATGCATGAATAAAGTCAGCTTTACCGAGGAAATCCTTGTGAGCGGCGGCATCAAAACGCCTTACTATCGGCTTGTCTTTAACGATGCAAAAACACAGTGGACATACCGCATCGATGCGGTGCTGGGCACTGTGTTGGAGAAGCAGCAGAAAACGAGCTTCATATCTCCTGAAGAAGCAAAGAAGATTGCCCTTAAGGATGCGGGGCTTGATGAAGCCGCACAAAAACTTGATGAAGCCACACAAAAAATCGTGTTCACCAAAGAGGTGCTGAGCCGTAATCAGGGCAAGCCCTGCTACATCTTGGAGTTCTACACCGCGAAGAAGCAGTATTCTTACAAGGTAGATGCCAGGAACGGCAGCATCATTGAGGCGTATCACTTCATTCTTTAGGCGGACGCGAAGAAAATCGCGTTGGACGATGCCGGGGTCAATGTGAAGGTGGTCTTCACGGCAGAGGAGCCGGTTGCCGGCGGCATCAAGCAGCCTTGCTATCGGCTTGTCTTTAATGATGCAAAAACACAGCGGACATACCGCATTGATGCGGTGCCGGGCATCGTGTCGGAGAAATCCCGCGAGAACCTCGGTGCATCGGAGATCATCTCCTCCGGATTGACCCGCTGACCGCGCGTTCGTGTCGGAAGTCTTCAGGCGATATGACGGCGCAGAAACCGTTTCCTTAATTATGAATCGGCTATGAATCGGCGTAACAAGCAGGGGCTTACCGACATGCGAGGGCAGAAAACGGCCTCCGGCAGCGTGGGGCACATACTCCGTAACCGGCGCTGTTTCGGGGAGTGGATACCGCGATGTAATTGTGCCGGACGGCATCCCCGACATTGTACCGCAAGACCTCTTTGAACGGCTGCGGTGCAGGCGATAAGGTAAACACAAAGGCAGGTATCATGCGATGCCTGCCGATTGTATTTTTGTTTTAATAATGTCGGGTATCTGATGCAAATCATTTCCATTTCCGGCCGGCGCGGTCGCGGATAAGGGTAACATCGGGAGAAACTGCAAAACAGAGGCCGGAACGCGGGGTTTGCAGGCCCTGTAAGAGCTTTGCCTGCATGACGGCCTGAACGATATCCGCTGCCGCGCTGCCCGTTTCCGCCGGAGCGGTAACCTGTACGGTTTTATAATGCTGCATAAACCCGCCTTTAATAATAAATCAAGCATATTATTATACCACTGCTGCGCGGTATTGCAATAAATAATAAGAAAAATGCATATTTATGCGTTTGCCTGCCCGTATTGCGGTATTTACGGTTTATATGATTGCCCTGCGCAGCACTCCGTTGTTGCCGGTAGGCAGGCTTTTATCGGTGAGCGATAAAATATCGGCTTTGCGGCGCATTCGTTTTCAGTTTTTTTATCAGAATCATTCCCTGCGGGCATTTGATTTTGCATATTCGACTGCTTCGCAAGGTTAAAAATTTTCCCTGAAAGAAATCACAAAAAAGACTGTTGCAAAACCGTTTTTTATATGCTATTATGTATTTGTTGGAAATTAAATGTAAAATAATAAAACCTCCGAAGAGGTTTTATTGCACACACTGTGCGGTCGGAAGCCCGACGATTTGAGTAAACTGTTTATTTGAAATCGTAGTATGAGTTTATAGGGGACTATAAACGCTTCATGTCATGTAGAAACTGAGCACTATGTTTGAGAGTACTTTAAGTCATAGATTAGAGTTGAAAAAATATTTCCACTACTATTTGTGCAGCGGCTTGTCTGCGGAATGGAGATAAAATGAAATTCTTGTTAAACAAAAATTTTTTATAAATATATTTCAAAAACAGTATTGCAAATTAAATCGAAAAATGGTAAAATTGAATATGAAAGACTGATGACTGCGGCAAATATGCTGAATTATTCGGTCCGAAGGAAAATAAAAGGAATTTTTTAATCAGATACAGCGCACATTTATGAACAGCCTAAAATAAATTTGCCGCATATGAAGGAAGGCATGGGAATAACCGCAGCATCGGGTATATGTGGTATATGTATAATCCTAAAAAAGGAGTCCTTAAAATGTCCTTTCCTGCTCACATAAACAAAGACGGAATTGTGCAGACAGTCGCTCAGCATTGCAGAAATACGGCAGAAATTGCCCGAAAGAATTTATGCAGATTGGGTCTTGCCGATACCGCGTATCTTGCGGGGCTGCTTCACGATGCGGGGAAATGCACCGATGAATTCAGCAATTACATTCAAAAAGCAGCGCTGGGCGAGCATGTGTGCAGGGGCTCGGTCATTCATACATTTGCCGCAGTCCGTTTTTTACTTAATACATATCATTCCGCTGCGGAGCCTGAGGACGATGCCATAAAGAATGCTGCGGCGGAAATTCTGTCCTGTGCAATCGGCGGACATCACGGTTTGTTTGACTGCTTCGATGAGAATAAAAGCTGCGGATTTACACACAGGATCGGCAAGCAGCCGGAATACGACGACAGGGCAATGCAGGGCTTTTTCAAGGAAATATCGGGCAGAGAATGTATTGACGGGCTGTTTTCCTCATCTGTCCAAGAAATATCTTCAAAAATTCAACAGATAAGCGCAATTTCAAAATGCGCGGAAGAAGCGCAGTTTTATCTTGCGCTGCTTACACGGCTTATTACCTCGGCTTTGATCGATGCCGACAGAAGCGACACCGCTGCGTTTATGAGCCCGGATGAGTGTGAAAATGGCGGGAGCCTAACTGCGGAGGCGTTGAAAACCGTAACGGAGCACTTCAATTCCCGTTTGGCGGGCTTTGAGTGTGTTACTCCCATTCAGACAGCAAGAAGCGAGCTTTCGGAGCTTTGCTTTCGGGCAGCGTCAAAACCGGGCGGGATACTCCGGCTGAATCTTCCTACGGGTGCGGGCAAAACGCTTTCCGGCTTAAGATATGCGCTCAGACACGCGGAGGTGTTCGGAAAAGAGCGGATATTTTTCATCTCGCCGCTGCTGAGCATTTTGGAACAGAATGCGCGGGCAATAAGGGATGCGCTCGGGGATGATTCGCTTGTGCTTGAGCATCATTCGGATATCATTGCCGGCAAGCTTTCCGATAATGAATTAAACCGTTACGAATTGCTTTGCGATTCCTGGAACAGCCCTGTCGTAATAACAACGCTCGTGCAGTTCCTCAATACGCTTTTCAGCGGAAAAACGGCCTCCGTAAGGCGTTTTCACTCCCTTGCAAACAGTGTTATAGTAATAGATGAGGTACAGACAGTGCCGTTAAAAACTCTTTCGCTGTTTAATTCCGCCGTAAACTTTCTTTCCGAAATATGCAATACAACGGTTGTCCTTTGTTCGGCAACGCAGCCGTATCTTTCGGGAATTCCCCGCCCGCTTGCCGAGGGCATGGATATCATAAAATCGGATGCCGTGAAAAAATATTCGGCGGTATTCAAGAGAAATTCCATTATATACAAGGGAAAAAAGCGGCTGGAGGAAATTCCGCTGCTTATTTCGGAGCTGTTTGACAAGTATGAAAGCGTTCTTGTGGTTTGCAACAAAAAAGATCAGGCGGCGGCGCTGTTTGATTTGACGGAGGATATTTGCGGCAACAGGTATCATCTTTCGGCGGGCATGTGTACGGCTCACAGGAAAAGTGTTCTTTCCGAAATTAAAGAGCGGCTGAAATCAAAACAAAGGGATAAGATTCTTTGTATTTCTACACAGGTGATTGAGGCCGGAGTGGATATTTCTTTTGATGCGGTAATACGCCTGTGTGCAGGGCTGGACAGCATAGTGCAGGCGGCCGGGCGGTGCAACCGTAACGGTGAAGGCAGACCGGATGCTCCCGTATGGATTGTGGATTGCTGCGATGAAAATCTGGCGGTGCTTAAGGATATTTCCGATGCAAAGGAAGCAACGCAATCGTTGATTTATTCCTTTGAAAAAGAAGCCGGAAGGTTTGATTCCGATCTTTCATCGGATAAATCGGTTCGATTCTTTTATGAAAAGCTGTACACGGCAAAAAACAGGGATTTCTTTGATTTTGTAAAGCAGGGCTATCCGTCTGTCTATTCCATGCTTGCGGGAAATACGCGGTACACGGGAAAAGAGGGCAAAAGATTCTTTCTGCATCAGGCGTTCAAGACCGCCGGCAGCCTGTTTGAAGTATTCGATCAAGATCAAACAAGCGTGGTTGTTCCGTGGGGCGAAGGCGAGAGAATTGCCCAAGAACTTATTTCCGCGCGGGAATATGTAACAAAAAAAGCGTATGACGATGCCAAGCCCTATACGGTTTCGGTTTTTTCCTATCAGCTTGAAAGACTGCGTGAATGTGCTGCCATAATCTCCGTCGGGGACGGACAGGACGGACAGGTTTTTGTTTTGGATAAAAATTATTACAGCAATAACACCGGAATAATAATTCCGAAGAAAGGAGAAGCACTATGCGACACCCTAATATTGTAGAGTTTTCGGTTTACGGAGACTATGCGTTGTTTTCGGACCCCATAATGAGAGTGGGCGGCGAAAAATGCACCTATCAAATTCCCACTTACGAAGCGCTTAAAGGAATTTTGTCTTCCGTGTACTGGAAGCCCACGATTATCTGGTATATCGATAAGGTAAGGGTGATGAATCCTATCAGAATGGAGGTAAAGGGCATCCGCACCATGAAGTATAACGGCGGCGGAAACGATCTTTCGTATTACACTTATCTGAAAGATTGCCGCTATCAGGTCAGCGCTCATTTTGAGTGGAACGAAAACCGTCCCGAGCTGGCCGGGGACCGCAACGAAAACAAGCATCACGAAATTGCAAAGCGTATGATCGAAAAAGGCGGCAGGCGCGATATTTTCCTTGGAGCGAGGGAATGTCAGGGCTATGCGGAGCCCTGCGTATTCGGCGAGGAAAAGGGAGCATACGACGAAACGCCGATGATCTCATTCGGGCATATGTATCACGGAATCACATATTCCGACGAAGCGTATTCGGAGGAGACACGGGGGAGAATGACGCTCAATTTTTGGTATCCCGAAATGAAAAACGGAATAATTGTTTTCCCAAGGCCGCAGGATTGCCCTAACCATAAGATGCTTCATGAAACAAAAATGAAGATATTCCAAGATAAAAATGAAAACTTTACCGGCTTAAGGGAATTCGGGGAGGTGAAATAATGGGGCTTTTTCAAAAGGCTGTGGAAACATACAACCGTATGGAAGGCTTGGCCGGTGCGGAATCGGAAGAACGAAAGGCCGTGCTTGCGCCCGTGGGATTTATTACAACCGGCGTTAAGATAGCAATAACCCTGACGGAAAACGGGGAGTTTGTAAAAGCCGAGCCAATCACCGACACATTCGTTGACGGTAAAGGAAAGCTGCAAAAACGGGAAAAGAAGATAATAATTCCCGTCACCGAAAAATCGGCGGGGCGTACAAGCTCCGCAAAGTCTTCTCCGCATCCGCTTTGCGATAAGCTGATGTTTATTTGTCCGGAATATAAAGAAAGCTATGCCGCATATCTCAGCCAGCTGGAAGAATGGTGTAATTCCGAGCATGCCTGCTCCGAGATAAAAGCAATACTGGAATATGTGAAAAAGGGCACCGTGCGGGCGGATCTTTCGTCCCTTGGCGGAGTCAAGGACGATGATTTTGTGTGCTGGAGGGTATTGTCGGACAACAGTGCGGAGCCGGAGGAAGTCTGGAAAAATCAGACGGTAATAAATTCCTATATAAACTACTGCCAAAGTCAGGCGGATGCATCCGCGGAAAAAGCGCTTTGCTATGTATCGGGGGAATACGCAGCACCGGCGCGGCAGCATCTTAAGGGCGTTGTGTCCTTTGCCGGCAACGCAAAGCTGGTATCTGCAAATGATAAAGCCAATTTCACTTACAGAGGAAGGTTTACGGACGATTCCGAGGCTTTGACAATGGGCTTTATTTCATCGCAGAAAGCACACAATGCCTTGAAATGGATCGTTTCAAACGACGGCTTCAGCTTCGGCGGCAGATTGATTGTATGCTGGAACCCGAAAGGAAAAAAGATGCTTAACCCCACGGTTTCGCTGTTTCCCAAATTTTCCGGAGCGGGAGAAAACCCGACGCCGACAAACTATCGCGACATTCTTGCAAAAACCGTTCTGGGGTACAAAAAAGAGCTGGATCTGACAGACGAAACGGTAACCGCGATATTTGATGCGGCCACATCCGGGCGGCTTTCGGTTTGCTATTACAGCGAAATGGCGGCGTATGATTTTTTGGAACGGCTTCGTTTTTGGGATGAAACCGCCGCATGGCTTCATCCGGTTTTCGGAGTTACCTCCCCCGCATTGAAAAATATAGTCGATGCGGCCTACGGCGTACTGCGAAAAGAAAATGAAATGCAAAAAACGGAAACGGACGAAAAGGTTCTTTCGGAAGCAATGCAGCGGCTTTTGCTTTGCAGATTGGAAAGATCGCCTTTTCCTGCGGATATTATGCGCTGCGCCGTACAGAAGTGTTCATCACTTCAGCTGTACGACAATGACGGCAAGTCAAAAAACAGGAATGAGCAGCTTTTCACCACCTGCGCAATCATAAAAAAATACAGGTACGACAGATTTAAGGAGGAATGGATTATGGCACTTGAACCCGAAAAGAAAAACAGAAGCTATCAGTTCGGCCGCCTGCTTGCTGTTCTGGAAAAGGCGGAGCGGGACGCCTTTGATTCGGACGAAAAAAGGGAACCCAACGCAATGAGGATGCAGACGCTGTTTGTCAAGCGTCCCATGTATGCGGCAAAATTGATAATCGAACAGCTCAAAAACGCGTATTATCCCCGCCTTAAGCCCGGAGCAAGAAACTACTATGATAAACTTATCGGCGAAATTATGCTGGTTATTTCCGGGTGCCCGGAGGGCGAAACGGGTAAACCGTTGGGAGAAGAGTATCTTATGGGATATTATTTGCAGAAAAATGCTTTGTACACAAAGAAAAACAATGATAATAATGAATCGGAGGAAAAAGAATCATGAGTACTGCGCTGGAAAACAAAATTGATTTTGAGGTGCTTATTTCGGTAACGAACGCAAATCCCAACGGAGATCCGCTGGGAGGCAACAGACCCCGCACGGATTATGACGGCTTTGGTGAAATTTCCGATGTGTGCATTAAGAGAAAGATACGCAACCGTATGCAGGACATGGGTTATGCCGTATTTGTTCAGTCCGACGACAGATGCGACGACGGAAAAACCAGCCTTAAGGACAGGGCGAAGGATATGGAAAAAATCAAGGATGCAGACGAGTTTTATAAAATCGCCTGCAAAACATGGCTGGATGTGAGAACATTCGGGCAGGTGTTTGCATTCAAAGACTTCGGATGCTCCTCCGTCGGCGTGCGCGGCCCGGTTTCAATTCACCTTGCAAAGAGCGCAGATCCCGTTGATATTCAGTCAATGCAGATAACAAAGAGCGTCAGCGGCGAGAAAAAAGAGGGGCAGGAACGCGGAAGCGATACAATGGGAATGAAGCATTTTGTTAAATTCGGGCTTTATACCGTAAAGGGTTCCGTCAATGTGCAGCTTGCGGAAAAGACGGGTTTTACAAAAGAGGATGCCGAAACCGTAAAGGAATGCCTTCGCACTCTTTTCGTAAACGATACCTCGGCAGCCAGGCCGGACGGCTCAATGGAAGTGGTAAAGCTGTACTGGTGGCAGCATAACTGCAGGGATGGGCAGTATTCCTCGGCAAAGGTGCATCGTCTTGTAAATGCTGCGCTTAAGGAAGGGGTGGCGGAGCCGACCTCGGCGGAGGATTATGTGATTACGGTCAACACCCTTGAAGGGCTTTCCTGCGAAGAGATTAACGGCATATGATATGGAAGATAAAGAATATCTTCTGATATCGGGGCTTCAGCATTTTTCCTTCTGCCGCAGGCAGTGGGCGCTTATCCATATAGAGCAGCAGTGGGTGGAAAACGGGTTGACTGCGGAGGGAAGAATGATTCACAAGCGGGTTCACGATGTTTCTTGCGTTGATATCCGCAACGGGGTCATCACTATGCGGGATATGCCGGTAAAATCCGAGCGTATGGGCATCTGCGGCTGCTGCGATGCCGTGGAGTTTTCTAAGAGTGATAACGGGATAACGCTCCGCGGCCGGCAGGGACAATGGGATATTTGCCCGGTAGAATACAAGCACGGACATAGGAAAAGTGAAGACTGCGACAGATTGCAGGTGACTGCTCAGGCAATGTGCCTTGAGGAGATGTTTTCCTGCAAAATAAACGAGGGAGCCGTATTCTACTGTGAAACAAGGGAAAAAGAGAAGTTTGTTTTAACCGATCAGCTTCGTGAAACCGTGCGGCTTTCATTCGAGGAAATGCATAATATGTTCAGTCGAGGCTATACGCCGACGGTCAAAAAACACCGGGGGTGCAACAGCTGTTCATTAAAGGAGATATGCCTTCCGTCGCTTCAGCGGGAAAAGGGTTTTGTTTCGGCAGCGGATTATTTGCGGCGTACGCTTAACGGGGAGGAAAAGGAATGAAAAAACTTCTGAATACTCTTTATGTTACAACCGAGGACGCATATCTCTCATTAAACGGCGAAACGGTGGAGGTGATTTTCGGAGATGATACGCATAAGCAAATCCCACTGCATACATTAAACGCAATAGTGTCCTTCTCCTACAAGGGCGCCTCGCCGGCCTTAATGGGAAAGTGCGCCGAAGCCGGGGTTCTGCTTTCGTTTTTCACTCCCTTCGGAAGATATCTGTGTGATACGGGAAACTGCACAAACGGAAATGTTTATCTCAGAAGAACACAGTTCAGATGGGCCGATGATGAGGCAAAGCGGCTTTCTGTTATAAAAAATATGATCATCGGTAAGCTGTATAATACAAAGTACCTTATTTTGCATTATATGCGGGATCATCCTTTACAGACGGATTGCGACAGGATCCGCCTTGCCGCCGACAGGATCGGCGCATATCTTGAGGCGATCAAAACCGCCGCCGATACGGCATCAATCAGGGGAATAGAGGGCAATGCCGCTGCCGAATATTTTGGCGTGTTCAATGAACTGATACTTCAGAACAAGAAGGTTTTCGCCTTTGACGGGCGTTCGCGCAGGCCGCCGACCGATCCAGTGAACTGTCTGCTTTCGTTTGCATATTCGCTTTTGGCAAACGAGTGCTCTGCGGGCTTGAGAAGTGTGGGGCTGGACCCGTTTGTGGGGCTTATGCATACGGACAGACCGGGACGGTGCTCCCTTTCGCTTGATATGATGGAGGAACTGAGGCCGATTTTCGCCGACAGATTCGTTCTTACGCTTATAAACAACCGGATCTTTAACGAAAAAAGCTTTATGTTTTTGGATAACGGCGCCGTAATATTGACCGATGATGCAAGGAAGCAATTTATTGCCCAGTGGCAGGCAAAAAAGAGGGAGGAGATAATTCATCCGTTTTTGAAGGAAAAAATACAATGGGGATTGGTTCCGTATGTTCAGGCGTTGCTTATTTCAAGACTTATGAGAGGGGATTTGGACGGCTACCCGCCGTTTCTGAAAAAATAATGCTTGTATTGATAACCTATGATGTTAATACCGAAACTGCGGCAGGGAAAAGACGGCTGGCTAAAATTGCAAAAATCTGCTGCAATTACGGTCAACGCGTACAAAATTCCGTTTTCGAATGTGACTTGGATGCATCACAGGCAGTAATCGTAAAAGAGCAGCTTTTGAGCGTTATGGACAGTGAAACGGACAGCATACGGATCTATAATCTCGGAAAGAAGTATTCTTCAAAAATTGAGCAGTATGGAAACAAAGAATCATATGACCCGGAGGGGAATCTGATTCTGTAACGGTGCGAAGCGGAGGCTGTTTGAAAAGTTGGCACAGGCTCGCACCCGAAAAATGCGGAAAAACCGTATTAAACTCAGAATGTGGCCGGTTTTATTTATCCGGTCAGTAAAATTAATGCAAAACAAATCACAAAAACCTTAATATTTGTGCAGTTTTGCGGTCGCCCCCCGCACAGGGGGGCGTGGATTGAAATGTAACTGGACTTAGACGCGGTTATATTAGAATGGTCGCCCCCCGCACAGGGGGGCGTGGATTGAAATTGCGTGATGGTTACCGTGGATAATGTTAAATCTGTCGCCCCCCGCACAGGGGGGCGTGGATTGAAATATTTTAATTACCTCTCATTTGTTAAATTCTCAGAGTCGCCCCCCGCACAGGGGGGCGTGGATTGAAATATGATCACCGCTCCACTGTTGCACAGGACGCGGAACGTCGCCCCCCGCACAGGGGGGCGTGGATTGAAATTTCCACAAAGTCCATGCGATAATAAGGATTATCCCGTCGCCCCCCGCACAGGGGGGCGTGGATTGAAATCTGGGAAAAAATCCGAGTCACAAGTTAATGATTGTCGCCCCCCGCACAGGGGGGCGTGGATTGAAATTGATTTTGTCTTAAAATCAGGGAGTACAAATTGGTCGCCCCCCGCACAGGGGGGCGTGGATTGAAATCCTTTGTTTTAATAGCCGCAGCTTTAAGACGGTGTCGCCCCCCGCACAGGGGGGCGTGGATTGAAATGTTTGCGGCAATATTGACCGCGCCCGCCCCGGCAAGTCGCCCCCCGCACAGGGGGGCGTGGATTGAAATCATAACCGCCCGCGCAATATCTAAATATATGGCAGTCGCCCCCCGCACAGGGGGGCGTGGATTGAAATATACGAAAACAACAAATCCATGCCCCGGTCCGTAAGTCGCCCCCCGCACAGGGGGGCGTGGATTGAAATAACACCTTGTCAGAGGTAGATATACCCGCCTCCGTGTCGCCCCCCGCACAGGGGGGCGTGGATTGAAATGTGGTGGCAAAGGAAAAGTTTAAGCCTGACTTTGTCGCCCCCCGCACAGGGGGGCGTGGATTGAAATGATTTTGCCATTTAATCATCCTCCACAAAGTTAGTCGCCCCCCGCACAGGGGGGCGTGGATTGAAATACAATTTTGTTGATACCGTCCGCAACACGGGCAAAGTCGCCCCCCGCACAGGGGGGCGTGGATTGAAATAATGTATGACGGTATCGGGACTGGGCGGTACTGGTCGCCCCCCGCACAGGGGGGCGTGGATTGAAATGACGATACCGGCAAGCCCTGCTATACTGTCCACGTCGCCCCCCGCACAGGGGGGCGTGGATTGAAATCGGTATATATTTTGTTGACAATTAGCGGATTGAGTCGCCCCCCGCACAGGGGGGCGTGGATTGAAATCAGGTATGTTTCGGCGCAAGACAGAAAACGGGTATAGTCGCCCCCCGCACAGGGGGGCGTGGATTGAAATGTGATTAACAAAACTAAAAGCATTGATTAACAAGTCGCCCCCCGCACAGGGGGGCGTGGATTGAAATGGCATCACGCAGGATGAGCTTGCCCAGCGCCTCGGGTCGCCCCCCGCACAGGGGGGCGTGGATTGAAATCCAACACTGAAAATGATTTGACATTGGAACAACGTCGCCCCCCGCACAGGGGGGCGTGGATTGAAATGGACTGTCCGGCACATCGCTCTCCGGCATTGCGTGTCGCTCCCAGCATAGGGGCGTGAATTGGAATGCTTGCAGGGCGACTTTGTCTTCGCTTTCTGCGGTGAGCAGCAAAGGTTTGCCGGCCATCAGATTCGCTTAAGGCATATCATGCCAGCGCATTCCAAGCAGTTGAATGACCCTACAACGCCGGGCGCGTCGATGTGCAGGCGAAATCCGGCAGCATTGCCGAAATTGTCACCAAGACCAAAGAAACGGCGGAAAAAGCGGCGCAGCAGCAGGCGGAAATAAAGAAAAATGCGAAGGCCTCCAAAGTGAACATAAAAGAGCTTGCGCCGTCTGCGGGCAAATGGTCCGTAGACCCCAAGATAGATATGGACACCCTCACCACCAAGCAGACCGCTGCGGTAAGCTATCTGAAAGCCGTCAGCGAGGTTGCCGGCATGAATATAACCCTTATGTCGGGCGTGGATGTAACGGGCGCGTTCTCGGTGGAAAACGGGTATTACGACGGTGTAACCAACACCCTGTATGTTTCCGTCAATGCCGGCATGCAGAGCATTACCGACATAACCGGCAGCGCCATACTGAAAACGGCGTCGCACGAAATAACGCACTATATAGCCGCCTCCGGCACGCAGACCTATTCCCTGCTTGAGGATTATGTTCTGTCCCGGTTTACGGAGCAGTACGGCGAAAAGAGCGTGGATAACCGCATAGAGGATATACAGGAACAGTACAAGGATCAGGTGGGTAAGGAGCTTACCCGCGAACAGGCAAAAGAGGAAATGGTGGCCGCTGCCTGTGAAATGATGCTGAAAAACAGCGAAGTGTTTGAAAAGCTGGCGCGGCAGAATCTCACCCTTGCGCAGCGCATAAAGGCGGGGCTTGACGGCTTTATTAAAAAGCTTTCCGCCAACAGAAAGGCCGCCTTTGAAAACCTTGACGCCACCAGCCCCGAAGCCCGCGCCATAGCGGCAAGCGAAACCAGCCTTAAGGAAACGCAGAAGCTGTGGGACAATGCGCTTAAGGGGGCGATAAAGGAGAACGAGGGCGGGAAGAGTGCTGGCACCGGCAGCATGTCGGAGATCCGTTCTTACGACTATTCCAAAACCTTTGCGCAGCAGATAGACGACTACAAAGCAGGAAAGTTCCCGCGGAATGATACGCTTGTGGTTTGCGGCACACCGGAAGTGTTCCAAAAAATAGGGCTGAATGCACTGCCTATGACTTATACACAAGGACACCTCAGAGATGCGCTTGCCAATGTAGACGGCGACCATCTCGGCGAGGCCTTGCTTAAAAAGCTGCCTGCCGCAATGCAGGACCCGCTTGCAATAATAAACAGCGCAACAAGACCCGGGCGGCTTGTCGCCATTGTCGAAATACAGGGGCAGACTCGCAATACCATTGCGGCAGTGGAAATTGACGGAACAGGGCTAAGCAACGGATATACGATAGATGCCAACGCGATAACTTCCGCACATTCCCGTGATAATGCATTAAGCAATCTGCTGAGAAACGCGGTGATATCGGAGCTTGCGGGCAAAAACAGTATATACTACTGGCAAAAAAATAAAGCCATACAGCGTCTGAACGGTATCGGGGTACAATTCCCCGGATCATCCAGCATTGCCGATGGCTACATTCATAGTATACGCGATGCCGGTTCGTTTGTCAACACAAAATTTGAAAATGTTACGCAAACGCAGCAATTCAAGCGCTGGTTCGGTGACTGGCAAAAGGATCCCAAGCGTGCAAGCAAGGTGGTAAACGCCGACGGCACGCCGCGAGTAATGTACCACTACACCGACAGCGCCTTTACTGTTTTTGACCCCGCACGCAGCGGAAGCAATCAGGGAATGCGGCTCGGCGACGGTATATACATATCCTCCAGCAAGACCGCCTTTATGGACTACGGCAAGAACAGAATGGATGTCTATGCGGACATAAAGCACCCGTTTGAAATGAAATTGACCAAAGCGCAGGCCGATGAAGTGCTGAATACTTACGCTGCCACTAAGCATAACCTTGACGCATACGGCGGCGTATACCGAAAGCATGCGCAGCAAAAGCTGATGACCCCGACGCGCGTTATGGATTACCTGTCCGAATATGCCGCCGACAACGGAATCAAGACAAGCGACATTCTTAAACACCTCGGCTATGACGGCATACATGACGGTATTGAATGGGTGGCCTTCGACCCCACGCAGATCAAATCCGCCACAGACAACATCGGCACCTTTGACCGGAATAACCCGGATATTCGGTACGAATTGCGTGACAAGCGCGACACGGAATATGCAAAACTGGCAAAGGACCCGGAGAAGAACGAAAAGCGGCTCAGCCAACTGGTGGAACAGGCGGCAAAGGCGGCGGGATACGATTCTCCGCTGCTGTACCACGGAACACAGAGTTTCGGGTTTACGGCGTTTGACCTTGCAAAAACCGACGACGGGCGAAGCATATTCCTGACAAGCAACCCGGATATAGCCTCCACCTACTCCGGCATCTCAGGCTCACGGCGCATCTCCGAAGCTGCCGATATCGATGTAAACGGCATGTCCGTTCGGGAAGTGGCGCAAATGCTGAATCGATTCCCGCCGGAAAGCGGAATCGACTACGCATACTCGTATGTGCCGGGGAAAGCCGAAATAGCCGAAAAGGTGGACAGCGGCATTAAAGAATTACGCAAGCTGACCGAAAGCCTGCGGGAACGGTTCGCAAATGACTCCTCGGAAATGTACAAGCTGAACCATTTACGGAATGTGCTTGATATAGGGGGAACGGACAGCCTGTCCATAACGCTTTGGACAATACTGAATAAAACCGACATATTCAACGGGCATACGGATTTCGTAAACAATCTGGAACAAAACATTCGGCTGCTGAAGAAAGCGCCGGAAAGCGGCGGTTTCGTCGTGGAAAAATCTCTGGACGGATATTCCATTGAAGTATTTACGGAATCGGCTGCCCGGAAAGAATTATCCGCCAACCTCCGCAGGGGCAACTATGCGCTGTACGCAAAGCTCGGCAATTCCCTTACGGTGGAAGGAGACGGCGAAAATTGGAACGCTCTTGATTTCAGGGCGCCGGACAGCAAATACGAAATACAGGAGGACGACGGGCGCTATAAGATTATAAACAAATCCACCCGTTCAGCCGAGTGGGCAAACGGGAAAATGTCATGGAACAGCAAAGAAGAAGCGCAGAGAATCATTGACGGCTTTTCCGATAAAAACGATTGGGCAAAAAGGCTCAGCAACACAAGGCAAATCGCGGAATATGCCAAAGAACAGGGCTACGACAGCGTTCTGTTCCGCAACATCCGGGATAACGGCGGGCAAAACGCAAGTACAGACTTCGATACAACGGCGGATGTGTATGTAATATTCAACCCGAACAATGTAAAGTCTGCGGACACCGTAACCCGTGACGGAAACGGCAATGTAATTCCGCTGAGCCAACGGTTCAATGCCGGCGAGAACGATATCCGCTTTGAGCTGCGCACAACGGACAGCGGTACGAAGTATGCGCTTGTAACCGAGGACATAAGCAAGGTGGAAGTTCCGGGCAAGCCGGATGCGTCGCTGGGTGCAAAGGCGCGGTATATCCTTAACGAGAGATTCCGCAACACCGTGCTTCAGGCAGGCGAAAACGACAGAGTGTATGTGAACAAGAGGGGCATAAATGAATACTCGAACCCTGCAAAAACCATACCAAATGATGTCTACGCCGCTAAAATGGGCGCGGCGCCGGAGCTGGATAATCTGCTGAAAACGGCAACCAATGTAAGCTATAAGGCGGACGACGGCAGACACCCGGACGCAGTGAGGGGCTGGAAGTATTACGATGTGCTGTTCGCGGTTAAAAATTCAAATGCGGAAAACGGATACAGCGTGTTTGACGGAAAACTGAATGTTAAGCGGATTGCAAAGGGCGAATTGTTTTACGATATTACGGGTATAAAAGAAGTCACCGGAGGCAATATCGGTCAAAACATACTTTCCAGTATATCCGCCGAATCCTCCGATGACAGTAACAGTATATTCGATATCGCAGAGAATGTCAACACCGAATTTGAGCTGCGCAGCGACGAGAACCGTTTCAACCCGCGCAAGGAGCTTTCCAACCTCTTTATGCAGATAGCGCAGAACGAGCAGGAAAAGAAGTCCCTGCGCTCGTATCAGGCGGCAATACACGAGCTGAACAATACGGAAATAGAGATATCCAAGCTGCAGCAGGAAATGCAGGGCACGGACAAGCTTAAAAGCCCGCAGAAGTATTACGAGCTGCAGAATAAGCTGCGGCAGGCGGAAGCCAAACTGAACCGCTATGACGGACGGCTTGTGCAGCTGGAGGCCACTAAGCCCATGAAAGACCTTATAGCCCGCCGCGAGCAGCGGTTGAAGGAACAGTTCGCACGGTCCAGCACCACAAGGGCGAAGTACAGGAATAACATCAAAAAGAATATCCGCAGCCTTGACAAAAAGCTGCGTACCAACAGCGGACAGAAGCATGTGCTGCTGGAATTGCAGCCCGTTGTGGCGCAGCTGCTGAATGTGTTCACGGAAAACACCAGCGTATTCAAGAAGGAGCAGCTGGCAAAGCTGCGGGAGATCTACGCAAAATTTAATCCCGAAGCCGACAGCAAGATATCATCCAACGAAAAAGAAGTTACTCGGTGGAAGAGCACGGCGGAGTATTCCTCGGCATACAGCGAAATGATATACGACCTCATAGAAGAAGTCAGACCGCTGGTGCAGGGCAAACGGCTTATCGATCTGGACACCGATCTGCTGGCCGCCGTTAACGACATCGTGGGCAACATTAAACAAAAAAGCGCTGTCTCGAAATCACTTCCAAGACGGCGCTTTTCTGTTGTGGATCAGAGCGAACATTTCACGGCGAAGCCGCCGCTGAAGAAGTATGTGTTCGTCCGAACCTCGTTTGGTGGAGGTGAGGGGAATTGAACCCCTGTCCGAAAGTGCGTTTGCGCGGCTTTCTACGAGCGTAGTCAGTGCGTTTTTATTCCCGCCCCGCTGTATCACGGACAAAGCAGCGGTTTGGTAGCTTCATCTTTACACCCCGGCTGCAAAGCTTAGGCCGATGGCGTTCCCTGCGATCATGACGCCGATTGTCCGATCCGCAGGCGGTCGGAGTCGACGGAAGCTGCGTTAAGCAGCTACAGCAAAAGTTTTGTTGTTAGCGTTTATATTTACGCCCGAAGGATTATCGTGGATCCGGAACCACGGCTCGCTTACCCCGCCCCCGATCACTCCCGTCGAAGCCGGTGCACCCCCAAACGGTGCAATAATAGTATATTCCATTTTTTGTGCCTTGTCAATCTCCCGATACGGCGAAAAACTCGTCCGGCGCGCCGCAGTGAAGTTCAAAAATAAATCCCGCAATGGAAACTAAACGGAATTAAGGGCGAAAATTTATGAGTTTATCACGCTCCATGCCTTTATCAGGCGTTCACGGCTCCATGCGGCGTTTGCAGCGCTGGTGGAGGGCAGATAAACGGCGGGGCCGTATTTATCAAGCAGATACCGGTTATAAAGCTCAAAGGCCTTTCTGCCGTTTACATATATTTTTTGTATGCCGGCAAAATAGCTCCTGTCAAGGCTGCAGGGCACGGCGTTGCGTATGCTTGCATCCGCAGAGCCTTCAATATCGCAGGAAAGTATCACATCCCAAAGCGCAATATTGCGGCGGGTCAGAAGCGCTTGCTTTTGCGCAAGATCTTCCGGCACGCCTTCGCCGTACACCGCGGCCAAAACATGCCAAAAGCGGTTGCGGGGATGCCCGTAATAAAACCCCTGCTCCCTCGATGCGGCGGAGGGAAAGCTGCCCAGCACCAATATGCGGCTTCCGGGCGGACAGAACGGCTCAAAGGGGTGAACAATATGCGTCATACGCATCCGCCTCCGAAGGATAAACGCTCAAGCCAGCGCACCGAAAGCTCCAACCATACCCCGCAGGCAGGGCTTATCATTGTGCCTTGTATAGAGGTAGAGCCGTCACATCGCGCAAGCCCGTGCATGCCGTGAGGAAATATATGCATTTCAAACGGTACGCCGTGTTCGCAAAGCGCCGAGGCATACAGCAGGCTGTTCTGTACCGGCACGCAGGAATCGTCGGCGGTGTGCCACAAAAAGGTGGGCGGAGTATTGCGGCTAACAAGCTTTTCCGCCGAAAGCGCTTCCTTTTGTTCGGGGGAGGCGCAGAGGGAATCAAAGGAGAGCGCGTGCCCGTACTGCCCGTTTGTTATTACGGGATAGCAAAGAATACAGGCATCGGGGCGCACATCGGTGAGACCGCAGCTGCGCGCAAGCTCCGTGTCGGCATTGGCGGTGCAGGCAGCCAGGTGCCCCCCGGCGGAAAAGCCCATGCAGCATACCTTGTCGCTGCAATGCCATATGCTGCGGTTTTTGCGTATAAGCTCAATGGCCGCCATTGCCTGCACCTGCGGCTCGGGATATTTTGCCGGGGCTACGGAATAAAACAGCACAAAGGCATTATAACCCTTTGACAGATAATAAAGAGCTATGGGCTCCGCCTCGCGGTTGGAGCAGAAAACATAGGCTCCGCCGGGGCATATAAGCACCGACGGGCGCTGAGTGTCGGGGTCGGCCTCCGACGATACCTCCGGTATGTAGCACCTGAGTATTCCGCCGCTCATTTTTTTAAGGGCGGAAAACTCCGTTTTAAGATCAATATCAAACACCTGCATGGTTTATTCTCCCTTTTTGCCGAATTCCGTTAAGCTTATGCAATCATTATATCTGTAATTATTATAATTGCTCGCCAAACTAAAAGCAACATAAAAATTGCTTGGCGGCAAAGGCTGTTTTGCGGCATCCGATGCACATGTGCGCATAAAGGAAAAAGCCGCCCCGCGGGCGGCTTTATGCAGCTTATAAATTATCAGTTCTTGTTTTCGGGCTCGCCGCTTGCCTTGGCGGTATCCTCGTTGGTCGCCTTCCTGCTTTTTTTGGAAAGCATGGCGTTTGTCAGTATACCCAGTATCAGCGCGCAGGCTACCGTTTTCAGGGTGATCTTGCCGAAGGTAATGGCAAAGTTGCCTATTCCGGCAATGAGGATTATCGAAGCCACAAACAGGTTGCGGTTGTCGTCCAGATCCACCTTCTGAAGCATTTTCAGGCCTGATACCGCAATAAAGCCGTAAAGCGCTATGCATACGCCGCCCATTACGCATTTTGGGATGCTCTCAAGGAAGCATACAAAAGGGGTAATGAAGGCAACGGCCATGGACAGCACGGCAGCGGTAAATATGGAGTATACGGAAGCGTTTTTCGTTATTGCAACGCAGCCGATGGATTCACCGTAGGTGGTATTGGGGCAGCCGCCGAAGATGGCGCCGGCAATTGAGCCTATACCGTCGCCCAGCAGGGTGCGGGGCAGGCCGGGGTCGGAGAGCAGATCCCGCTCAATAATGGAGGAAAGATTCTTGTGGTCGGCGATGTGCTCGGCAAACACCACAAAGGCAACCGGCACATAAGCTACTGCGATAGTGGCAATGTAGGAGCCGTTAAGCTCGCCAAAGCCCTTGAAGGCCTCAAGGAAGGTGAATTCGGGCAGGCAGAGGAAGCTTTTAATGCTTACCTCACGGAAGGCCTCGGCAAACGCGGAATAATCAACAATAACCAGCGCCTCGTTTCCGGTGGCGTTGCCGATTATCGTAAATACGGAGGCAACAGCATAGCCTGCAAGTATGCCGATTATAAAGGGAATAAGCTTGGTCATTTTCTTGCCGAATACGGAGCACAGCATTACCACAGCCAAGGTGACAAGGCCGCAGATTATGCAAAGCCCGGTATGCAGATCCATAACAAATGAGCCGGTAGCGGAATCAAAGGCGGCACCGCCGGTAAGGTCGCTTATTGCGTTGCCCGCAAGGGAAAGACCGATTATGGCAACCGTCGGGCCGATGACAACGGCGGGCATGATCCTGTTTATCCATTTTACGCCGGCGATCTTAACCGCAACGGCTATAACCACATATACAAGACCGGCAAAAACCGCGCCGATAATAAGGCCCAGAAAACCCAGCTGCATTGATACTCCGCCGGCAAAGGCCGAGAACATGGAGCCTATAAATGCAAAGGAAGAGCCGAGAAAAACAGGGCTGCGGAATTTTGTAAACAGCAGATACACTATTGTGCCCACGCCTGCGCCGAACATTGCGGCAGAGGGGGTCATGCCGTTGCCCACAATGTTGGGCACCGCGATTGTTGCGGCCATTATTGCAAGCAGCTGCTGAAATGCAAACACTATCAGCTTCCCGAACCGGGGCTTGTCCTTGACATCGTAAACTAATTTCATGTCGTCCTCCGTTTTTTAAGCTTGCGCTTTTAGTTTTGTAATCCTTTCGCAGATACAAAAAAACATCTTGCGCGGCGGCAAGATGTGGGTATATGCGGTAAACCGTATGAGCGTATCTTGCCGGTCTCTCCGTACCGAATTAAAGATTACTTATTGCTTGTATTTATAGCATAATGTATTCCGTTTGTCAACAAAAAATTCATATTTTCGACATTCTTACACCCCTTTGCACCGTTTTTTTGATAAGGTGCGCGATAAAGTGCGCCGGCTGTTCCTTTATTATAATTTTGAGATTGAAAAAATTCCGTTCTTCGTGTATAATCGGTTGTGAAAACCTGCGCCCGACGGTTTCGGGCACGGCATTTTTTTCGGAGGCATAGGAATGTTTCGTTTTGTCGGACTGTTTTTGAGGCTCATCGCATCTCCGGCGTCAACGGACGGCGCGGGCGAGCCTGCAATAGCGCAGATGCCGGATACGGGTACGCTCATCCTGCTGTTTTCGGCAGTCACGCTGGCAGCGGTCATAGTGTTTTTTGTGGCAAGGATACCCGCAAAGGGGGATAAAAAGGCAAACGGAAATACCGCGCCGCAAAGCCCGTCCGCACAGGAAGACTCCGCATCGGAAGAGCGTGAAGGACGCACGGAGCATGAAATATCGCATAAAGGAGACTGATATATGGCCAATTTTACGGAAAAAGCAATAAAAGCGTCCTTTCTTAAGCTGCTCAACGAGCGTCCCCTTACAAAAATAACCGTGCGCGATATAGTGGAGGACTGCGGAATAAACCGTAATTCCTTTTATTATCACTACCGCGACATTCCGGCGCTGCTGGAGGAGCTTATAACCGAGCAGGCGGATAACATAATGAAAAAATATCCTCCAATAAGCTCTTTGGAGGAGGCCTTCAGGGCGGCGCTGGAATTCAGTATGGAAAATAAGCGCGCCGTGCTGCACATATACAATTCCGTCAGCCGGGATAATTTTGAGCAGTATGCTCTGCGTATATGCGGCTATGCGGTAAACACCTACGCCGCAAGCACGCTTAAGGATAAGGGCATTTCAGAGGAAGATACCAAGGCACTGTGCCGCTTTATCAAATGCTCCCTGTTCGGGCTGTATATAGACTGGCTGGGCGGCAACATGAAGGAGGATATCCTTTCGGACCTTGCCCGCCTTGCGCGGCTTGCCCGCCATGCGGCGGAGGAGCTTGCGCGCTCATCGGGAAATACGGCGGACTGAGCCGTTTTCTTGGACAAAAACGCGCTTTTGCACAAAAATATATCAATTGCAACTCCGTTGCCCTAAAACAGGGCAGCGGAGTTTTTTTGTATGCTGACAGATAAACGGCGAAGGGATATACTTACAGCATCAAAACGGAGCGGCGAAAAAAGCTGCTTTCGGGCTGAGCCGGAAAAAACCGTGAAGGCTCAGCAATAAAGAGGAGGAATATATATGCGTTCAATTGCCCCTATGAAGGCTGCAAAAATCGGTTATATCGTGCTGTCCGTGCTTATGTGTGCGGCTGGGCTTATGCTTATCCTGTTTCCGGGAATATCGGCAAAGGCAATAGGCATCATCTGCGGCATTATGCTGGTGGCGTTCGGAATCGTAAGAATAGCGGGCTACTTTACAAGGGATCTTTACCGGCTTGCGTTTCAGTATGATCTTGCATCGGGCTTGCTTATGATAGCGCTGGGCATCGTTATGCTGCTGCGGCCGGACAGCCTTATGAACTTCCTTTGCATAGTGCTTGGAATATTCGTGCTTGCCGACGGCCTGCTCAAAATTCAGGTATCCTTTGATGCCCGCCGCTTCGGTCTGCGTCCGTGGTGGCTGATACTGTGCCTTGCAATAGCCTCAGCGGCGCTGGGCGTGGTATTGGTGCTTTGCTCGGCGCAGGGCGCAAAGGCGCTTACGGTGCTGCTTGGCTGCACGCTGCTTATAGACGGCATACTAAGCCTGAGCACCGTAATAACGGCGGTAAAAATAATCAAAAATCAGCAGCCCGATGTTATAGAGGTGGAACACTACGAGGAGGTAAAATAAGCGGTATGGATGTTATCAAGGTCGATAAAATGACCAAGGACTACGGCTCCGGGCGGGGAATTTTCAATGTCTCCCTGCATGTGGAGCCGGGCGAGGTTTTCGGGTTTCTGGGGCCTAACGGCGCCGGAAAATCCACAACCATCCGCCATCTTATGGGCTTTTCCGCCCCGGACAGCGGCAGTGCGAGCATATTCGGCAGGGAAAGCTTCAGACATTACTACGAATTTCTGGGGCGTGTGGGATATATTCCCGGCGAGGTGGCATTGCCGCGGGGTCTTACCGGCAGCGAGTTTATTTCCATGATGCAGAGCATGCAGGGGGTTCGCAACGATGCAAAGCTTAAGGAAATGCTGGATCGCTTTGAGCTTGATAAAAACACCCTTAAGCAGGAAACAAAGCGCATGAGTCTGGGAGTCAAGCGCAAGCTTGCCGTGGTTACCGCCTTTATGCACGATCCCGAGGTGCTGGTGCTGGATGAGCCCACAAGCGGGCTGGACCCCGTAATGCAGGAAAGCTTCATCGATTATATCCACGCGGAAAAGCACCGCGGAAAAACGATCCTGCTTTCCAGCCATATTTTCTCCGAGATAGACTCTACCTGCGACCGCATAGCAATAATTAAGGACGGCAGGATTGTCTCGGATTTCGTGGCGGATGAGCTGAAGCACGCTTCAAAGAAATTCTACACCGTAACCTTTGCATCCCCGGCTCAGCGCGAGGCCTTCCTTAAAAGGGCGGGCACGATACCCAGCCTCACCGTGCTGAAAAAAGATGCCGGAGGGCAGGAGGTATATATGTCGGTGGAGGATACCGATATGAACGCCGTTATCGCGCTGCTTTCGGATTTTGAAATAACGGGCTTCAGCAACAGGCGGGAATCGCTGGAGGATTACTTTATGAAGTTCTATAAGGAAGACAAGGATTTCGGAGGTGCGCTGTGACAAACCACAATCAGACTGCGCCGGATACGCAGGAAATAACAATGCATGGGCTTACCAAGGATTACGGCGGCGGGCGCGGCATATTCGATGTGGATATGACGGTGCGCCGGGGCGAGATGATGGGCTTTGTGGGCACAAACGGCAGCGGCAAAACCACCACCATCCGCAACATAATGGGCTTTGTAAAACCTACATGCGGCACCGTGGAGGTGCGCGGTATGCCCTCATGGGAAAACGCAAGCTCCATAGCCCGTCTTGTGGGATATGTTCCGGGCGAAATCGCTTTTCCGGATCTGCCTACGGGAATTGCCTTTCTGAAGTGTCAGGCGGAGTTTTTCGGGCTTAAGGATATGAAGCGGGCAAACGAGCTCATAGAACGGCTTCAACTGGATCCCAGAGCCAACCTCAAGCGCATGAGCAAGGGCATGAAGCAAAAAACGGCGCTTGTGGCGGCGCTTATGAACGACGCACCCATAATCATACTGGATGAACCCACTACGGGCCTTGACCCTCTTATGCGCGTAACCTTCCTTGATATAATAAAGGAGGAGCACGCCCGCGGGAAAACTATCTTTATGAGCAGCCATATGTTTGAGGAGCTGGAGCAGACCTGCGACCGCGTAGCTCTTATAAACAACGGACATATAGCGGATATTGCAAACATGCAGGATATCCGCAACCGCAAAAATAAGGATTTCAAGCTGGAATTCAATAAGCATGACGACTATGCGCGCTTCCTTGAGGCGGGCTACCCCATAAAGCGGCTTCAGGAGCAGTACAATCAGGTTACCATCACCGTGGCTACGGAGGATACCGATGTTCTTCTGAAAACCCTCAGGGGCTACGATGTACGCTTCATCTCAGAGCTGCCCTACACTCTGGAGAAGCATTTCAAGCAGATATTACAAACAAAAAAGGAGACGGAAAACAATGTTCAGTAAGGCGCTTTTCAAGCAGTCCTGCAAGGCAAACGGCACCATGTGGGCCATAATCACCTTTGCGGTGTGCTTCATGTTGGCCTGCGTTATGCTTATAAGCGGCAGCGGAAACATAAGCGAAACCAAAAACGCAATTGAGGATACAATAGTAAAGCAGGAGATCGAATCCTCCTTCAAAAAACGCGCCATCAGCTACTACGGCTATGCGCAGGACGGTCTTATGAATTTTGACCGCTTCTATGCCCAAAATGCGCAGGAGGCACTCACTTATCACGGCGCCTTTGCGGCATGGCAGGCGGCAATGCCCCAGCCGGAAAAGCTCTCAAAGGAGGAATATCAGGCCGCCATGGCAGCGTGGCAGGAGAAAATGCCGCAGCCCGAAACCTTGGCCGCAAAGCTCTATGCGCTGAATTTTTCCACCTGGAACGAACAGAAGCCGGCGCGCGAAAGCTTTTCTTCCGATGAGGAATATGCTCTTGCGCTCAAGGAGTGGTCCCAAAAGAGCCCCGCAACCGTGCAGGGAGCGGCAGCGGCGGCATATACCGTATCGGTAAGCAACCTTAAGGACTATGCCTTAGAGCTTGCAAAAAGCATAGACCCCGCCTGCACCGAGGAATCAAACGAGGCCGGCGAGATACTGGGCTCCATGATGTATGTACTTAACCCGGCGGGCAATTTTGACAGCTTTTATACCGACCACGGCGAAAGCGTGCCGGAAACCTACGATGTCACCGAGCTTACCCAGCATGTCGCAGCGGGCGATGCGCAGGAATATATTTCCTCCGCTCAGCGGACGGCATACCGCAGCCAGCGTGCGCAAAGCGGTTCGGCGGTATTCTTAGCGGGCAACCTGACCACTGCCGAAAATGAGGAAAAAATCATCTCCGAGCTTTCCGATTACGGTATCACCCAGGAAAAATACGACAGCTTCGGCTACACCTATTCCTATGTAAAGGAAACGGCCGTTACGGCGGCAATAACCTACGGCAACCGTCTTGATTATGAGATCGGCGAGCTGGAGCAGCAGCTTAATAACGGTCAGATTACAAAAGAGCAGTACAATGAGGCCGTACAGGCCAAGCAGACCGAGCTTACCCAAAGTATAGCGGGCAGCCTGCTTTCCACTCTTCCCTCCGAGGTGTCGGATGCTCTTGAAGAAATAGGTTCCATGGATCTTTACAGCCTTATCGTGGGCTCAATATTCTATAAGCTTGCGGGTCTGCTGCTGCCTATCATATATATGATAATGGCATCAAACAACCTGATAGCCGGACAGGTGGACAGCGGCTCCATGGCATATGTGCTTTCCACCTCCACAAAACGCCGCAGTGTGGCCTTCACTCAGGCCGTGTACCTCATAGGCTCTCTGTTTGCAATGTTTGCCCTCACCACGGCAACGGGCTGCATATGCCTTACACAGGTAAGCGCGGATATCAAGCTTACCTGCGAAAAGCTGGTGCTGCTTAACCTTGGAGCCTTCCTTGTGCTGTTTGCCCTTTCCGGTCTGTGCTTCTTCACCTCGTGCTGGTTTGACCGCAGCAAACGCTCCATGGCCATAGGCGGCGGTCTGAGCATCTTTGCCCTTGTGGCCGCAATGCTCGGGCTGTTCGGAAGCCCCGTGCTGCCCAACGTTGTGCGCCTTGATTCCCTTAACTACTTCAACTATGCAACCATTATAACCATGTTCGATGTAATCTCCATCATAGACGGCACGAATGTATTTATCTGGAAGCTGGCTGTGCTGTTTGTGCTGGGACTTACAGGCTATATTGCAGGAAGCGAAAAATTCGTAAGAAAGGATCTGCCCCTTTGATGCATACCGCTGCGGCAGACCAAACCCGATACGCGTTCAATATGATGCATACCGCAGCGGCAGCAGGACAAACCTGATATGCGCTGATATGTGCTGATATATGTAAAGTGCCGTACAGAAACAAAAGCGATAAACCCGCAAGGGGCGGATAAAACACGAAAAACACATAAAAAACACATAAAAAACGCATAAAAAACATATAAAAAAGCGCATTAAAAACGCAAAAATTGCAGCAAAAATCAATAAAAAACAAAACAGAAAGAAACGGATCGGCCGATCCGTTTCTTTTATCTGTCGCGCTGTCCGTTTGCTGCCGCTGATGCTGTTTTGTTGCTGCATTGTACGGAACCTTGACGGCTGTCGCCGCTTTTTACGCGCGCCGGGGCCTTCGGCCCCTCGCCGTGCGCGCCTGCGCCCCG
>ENA-OURV01000687-OURV01000687.1-human-gut-metagenome-genome-assembly--contig:-NODE-687-length-28933-cov-46.127814_pt1 | contig 28933 bp, 30 predicted proteins | sample MGYA00242141_ERZ509072 | MGnify/ENA primary metagenome ERZ509072 (study PRJEB26280, sample SAMEA2338763) | human gut metagenome | biome: human gut; feature: human-associated habitat; material: faeces... | reverse complement strand
AGTGGCGGATGGAAGTCATTACAGCTACGGGGACGAAGGACGCTTGTAGGGGCTGAAAATGGCCGAAGCAGCGTTTAGGGAGGTGGGTAGCGTCACGGCCGCCCGCCGCCCGATTTTGCTTGCACACAATCAAAATCGGGCGGCGGGAAATAAGGTATTTCGATTTTTCTACGCCTAAAAGCGGCGATAATAGTAACTATTTTACTATTATTTTATCGTTTTCATTTGTAGATAATAGTAAAATTACTATCTTTGCACTGTTGAATTAAAACAGTGATCTATGAAGACAGTGAAAGTTTCAGCAATTCTCCAGAAATTGCAGGATGATGGATGGTATCTATCGAATCAAGAAGGCAGCCATCGTCAGTTCAAACATCCTGTCAAGAAAGGAAAAGTAACCGTCAACGGTCATACTTCAGACGATGTTTGGGGATTTTTGCTAAAGAGTATTGAAAAGCAATCAGGGTTAAAATTTTAACCCTGAGCGCTTGCTCTAATAGATTTTTAATTCAACATAGGCGGTCCTAATAAGACCGCTTTATTTGAAAACTTAATACAATATTATATGGATAAAGTTGTTATTGAAACCGCACGTACTGAAAACGGATATAGTGGTGCATGTGAATTACTCCCTGGGTGGATTGTAGCTACTACTGGTGATTTTGACAACTTTAAAAAAGAGGTTGTCGACAGCATCCGCTTTTATGTAGATTGCGCCAAAAAGGACGGAGATGAATATCCTGCGGTCTTTGATGGAGAATATGAACTTGTGTACAAATTTGACGTGCAAAGCCTATTACTTTATTATCAGGGTATTTTCTCTTTTTCTGCTCTACAAACTATTACTGGAATAAACCAAAAGCAGCTTGCACATTATGCAGCAGGCAGAAGCAAGCCACGCCCTCAACAGGCTGAAAAAATAGCCAGAGGGTTACATAATCTAGCAAAAGATTTAATGTCGGTCACTGTTTAATTCAACACTTTGCTTTGACTGAGAGATAAAAGGAGCCTCTTAGTAGGCTCCTTTTTTATTGGATTTTTTGCCCTCCTCTAAACATTTTATTACATTTGGACTATTATTTTTATAACAAATTTAATAGGCCAAATGAAAACACAAGATTTCGTCGCAATAGACTTTGAAACCATGACACCGGAGCTGACCAGTGCATGCGCCATAGGGCTTGTAAGAGTCCACAACGGAGTTATCAGCCAGAAGTTCTATTCACTTATCAAACCGATAGCTGACTCCAGAACCGAACGCAATACCCATGTACACGGGCTGACGAATGAGATGGTAGCCGACGCCCCCACCTTCTCCGAACTGTTCCCTTTACTAAAATCCTTCATCGAAGATCTTCCGATTGTATGCCATAATAGCTCCACAGACATCAATGTTTTCAAAGTCTGCATGGAATACTATGGCCTAACCGGAATTGACCTGAGTCACTACGTCGACACACTGGAACTGTACGGCAAAGGCCTGAAAGCATGCTGTGAAGAAAACGGAATCCTACTTGTCAATCACCACGACGCGCTGGCCGATGCGGAAGCCTGTGCAAAGCTCTACCTTTGCTACCAGGGACACCTGGCGAAAGACCTTGCACATTACGACCTAAAGGAAGTGATAGCAAATAAAGAGGCTCGCAAGTACGAACATGACACCCTGATGCCATTGTCCGAGGAAGACATAGAAAACAAGGATACGATTTTCTTCCAAAAGAAAGTGGTAATTACAGGTGTCTTTTGCTCCTACCCTGACCGCGATGAGCTCGGTTCTATTCTGAAATCATTCGGTGCAGACATAAATACGACAATATCAGGCAAAACAAACATTGTCATCGTCGGAGAAGGTGCCGGCCCATCCAAACTCAAAAAGATTGAAGAGCTCAATGCCAAAGGAAAGAACATCCGGCTCATTTACGAGAAAGAATTATGCGAAATTATGAACGAAATAACTAAACACTAAGATATTACCTATGGATTTACTTTTTATCTATATATCAGCATGTTTACTTGCTATTATCTTTTACTTAGGATATAAGCTATCATCTTTAAAAAGCAATATTAAAGAATTAGATAAAGAAAAGCAGCAGTTAAGTTCTACTCTAAATGATTTACATCAAACAAATGTTCAATTAACAGACACCAATGAGCAATTAGCAGAACGAAACCAAAAATTAGAAGTATATTCTTCTGCTTTAGATGCAGACAAAGAAGCTGCAGAAAGGTTAGAAAAAGCAAAAGCTGAAGCTTCAGACATTGTTTCTTCTGCTCAAGAAAGAGCTGACAATATGATAAACTCAGCCCAACAGAAAACATCTGGTATGATTACAGAGGCTGAAGAGAATGCCAAAAGCATTATTCAGCAAGCAAATCTTGATTTAGAATCAGCAAAAAATGAGACATCAGAAATCCGAAAATCTAACCGGGAACTGATACAAAAGAGTAAAGAGGAGGCCGAACGTATAAAGTCAGATGCGACCAGACAAGCTACATTAATGCTGGAACAAGCAGAAGAAAAAGCTAAAACAATCGCAGGAGATGCTTATGAGATTGCCCAAAAGGCCCAACACTACGAAAATGTAGCAAAGGCTATGAAAAATGTGATTGAAGGATATGGTGATGAATATCTTAAACCAACCTTTTCTTTATTAGACGATTTAGCAGAAGAATTTGGATATGATGAAGCAGGACAAAGGCTAAAAGATGCAAGAGAAAAAACAAAAATGCTCATAAAGAGTGGCAATGCTTCAAAATGTGATTATGTAGAAACAAATAGAAGAACCACTGCTGAAAATTTCGTTCTTGACGCGTTTAACGGTAAAGTGGATTCTATTTTATCTATGATAAAAAAAGACAACCACGGTATTTTGGAACAGAAAATCCGTGATGCTTATTCTTTAGTGAATAATTTAGGAATGGCATTTAGAAATGCTCACATTACTGAAGTTTATCTCGAGGCACGATTAGATGAATTAAAATGGGGAGCTATCGTCTATGAACTAAAACTTCAAGAGCGAGAAGAGCAACGGAGAATTAAAGAACAGATTAGAGAAGAAGAGAAAGCACGTCGCGAATATGAACGTGCAATGAAAGAAGCAGCTAAAGAGGAAGATACTATTCGCCGTGCCATGGAAAAAGCTCAACAGGCAATCGAAAAGGCCAGTGCAGAGCAAAAAGCTAAGTATGAAGCTCAGTTGGCCGATTTACAAGTCAAACTGCAAGAAGCAGAAGCAAAGAACCAAAGGGCTTTATCTATGGCTCAGCAAACGAAGTCCGGACATGTTTATATAATATCTAATATCGGTTCATTTGGTGAGAATGTATTTAAAATCGGTATGACAAGAAGACTGGAGCCATTAGACCGCGTCAGAGAACTGGGTGATGCCAGCGTTCCATTCCCGTTTGATGTTCATGCAATGATTTATTCTGAGGATGCTCCTGGACTAGAAACAGCTCTACATAAATATTTTGTACAAAATCAGGTGAATAAGGTTAACCCTAGAAAAGAATTTTTCAGAATACCTATTTCTGCAATTAAAGAAGAAGTAGAAAAAAGAGGATTAGAAGTCAAATGGACTATGGCTGCAGCTGCGTTAGAATATAAAGAAACATTGGCAATTGAAAAATCTATGCTTTCAGACAAAGAAGCAAAAGAAAAATGGTTACAGCAACAAAATTCCATGGAAGCTGTCATTGACAATGATGATGAGACTGAAAACTAAAACAATTTATCTATGAAGAATTTATTATTAATATTATTGGCTACTTTCATGTCCTTCAATACAATGGTAGCTCAAGAAAAAGGTTATAAAATAGGATTTTTCGGTGCTTATAACCAATATCCTATTATTGAATCAAATCAGCAAACGTCCGATGGTATAAAGATAGTGACAGGTTCCAGATTTATTTCAACAACAAAAAACTCCTCTTATACAACAAAAAGTGAATTGTATTTTGAACTCGGATTATCCGTTTCCCAAATAGGCAATGAACCTTTAGAATACACACTTGACGTAATGGCTGTAACAACAGACCTAAATAGTCTTTACGTGTTTAAAGACTCTCCTATGCTCATTAAATTATATGATGATGAAGTTATTAAACTATTTTGCAAAGAGAAAGCGGAAGATAACATAGGTGAGGTAGTTTCTTTAACCTACAATATACACAGATATACAATCATTGCTCAATATAAAATCAGCAAAGAAGATATTGAGAAATTAAAAAAAGGAATTAAGAAAATCAGACTTGAGGTCAATGCAGAAAAAAGAGACTATGAATATAAACGATACAAGAAAGATGAAGTAGGAGCTTTCTTGTTTGAGGAATACAACTTGATAACAAAAGCTCTTTCTGAACAAACATCATTTGAGGAAGGTTTCTAACTTTACCAGTACTCCTTAGCCAGTACTGCAGTATTTCCCTGAAAGTACTATAGTACTTCCGTAGCAGTACTGGAGTACTCCCTATGAAGTACTGAGAACATAACCCAGAGGCCCTATAAAAAGCGGAAACACTAAAAAGTTTCCGCTTTTTCTTTTGCCATTCCAAAACAAAAACATACATTTGCAATGTCCTACATTTTGAGAAAGGCGAGATGGCTCGCCAAATAACTTTGCTGCGGGCATTTTTTATGCCCTTAGCTTTGGCTATATAAACTTTTGGTTCCGACCCCCGTGTGGAGCGTTAATGCGCCCACTGCCTTTCTCAAGGTGTAGGACAACGGGAAAGCGGAACCTTTTTTGTTTCCTTTCCCGTAATTAACCAACATATTGTTTCATTTTAAATGTCCTACAAAAATGAAAAATCAAATTGCCCTGCCTGCAAACCAGGCAAAACAAAGCCGTATATCGTTATGGCTTAACCGTGAAAATGTATTGTTCTCCTCCATCATGGAAGAGAAAGTTTCCAACCGCCAAGCTGTGCTTATTTCTCAGGCACTGGCTTCCTTCAGTATCCTAACTGGCTCCGTATTCACCCATTGGCTGGCCGCCATTGCCTGCCTCTGCTGGTTTGCCTGTTCCATCTTACTTTGCAAGAAAGGAGGTTTGCGATGACCGACTCTTCACAGCAACCTATATTCCGTGTCGATAAATACCAGGCATACGAAGAGGAAACGGTACTGTTCGAACAATACAGCATCCTCATGTATGGGAGTGAAAAACTATGCTGCACCCGCCCCGAAATGGAGCAACTAAGCAAACTTATCCAACGCGCTTTAAATGACAGAAAGGAGGCAGATCATGGCAACCGATAAAATCAAATTCGACAAATATATCCTTATCCGGTATTTCCAGGAATATCTCCCGGTGGAACAGGAAAGCGAGAATGTGATATACAAAACATCCCAGCAGATTCAGGACGAACTGTCTGAAATGGCCGATATCAGCATCAACCAGATTGCGGCCACGATGGTGGAACTGAAATACAAGCTCACCATCGGGCCCGATGGCCGGCCGGCATGGATGATGCTGCGCAGATAGACTGCGAGTTTTTAGATGATTACATTTTTTCTACATTGATAGAGTGAAGGCGTGGCGCCGTGAGGGCGCTGCGCCTTTTGTCTTTTTACCACTTTCCGAAGCCGGGTATCTTTGAGAAAAACAAAGAATCATGGTTTCTGTCACTCAAAATATACCGGAATTTGCGCTTTCTTCTCAACTTAATGAAATCGTAATCAATGCAGATGAAGAGGTTACATTCATTTTGAAGAAAAATGATTCTGTAATTTTGCAAGAATCATATACACCAGACTCCCAAAATATCATCCGGATATTGGATCTGTTCTCTCTGCTCGAATCTTATTTAATCAATGAGCCGCTCACAAATTTCACATACGAAATGATAGCGGATAGTCTGTGGGATAATTCCACAAATTTCACGGTACTGTTATGCCGCCCCATCATCCCCTGCAGTGCAGAGGATTTTGTAGCGGACTACTATCTGACGACCTTGGCCGGACGTGACAAAATCACCTCCTTTGGCCGCACGGAGACGCTGTACCTAACGACCGGGAAACTATCCTCCGGCGGTACGACCATCCCAGTGACGGCAGAATGTATCTTCGTCAACGACCAGAACCAACTGCAAAAGTCCACCCGTTCCTTGGGCAACGTAGCCGACTATGGCATCCGTTCCATTGATGTATCCCCTTCCCAATTCACACAGTCCGGCTACAAACTGCTGCGGTACACCATCCTGGCCGGTGCCCGGAAGCAGACCTTCCGCGTGGACCAGGACGAACCGGAATCTATCGGTCTAAAGTTCCGGAACTCGTTTGGTGTTATCGAGACATTCTACTTTGTAGGCGGTGACACAGTTGAACCGGAACTGACCCGAAGTGCAGCTTACTTCGCCGGACAATACAAGACCTATCATGTTGACGAGCAGCGCAAGCACACACTCAATACTGGCTACATTCCTGAATCCATGTTCGCCCTGGCCGACGATGTGGCAAGGGCGACCGATGTCTGGCTGATGGATGAATCCGGCGACATCCCGATAACCATCACCGAAAGCAATACCAGCCGGAGCGATGAAGATGATGGTCTGTTTGCTTTCACTGTCTCTTACATCTTCGCATCCCGGTGCCAGCAGCGGCTCCGTCTGCTTCCGGACATCTTCGACGACTCATTCGATGACACATATAACTAAAGCCTATGAACGTAATACATATCAAAGACGCATTGAGGTTGCTCGAGTCCGGGCAGCCCTGCAACCTGAAGCTGTGGAAGCTCAGCACAGGCGACATTCTGGAATACCGAGGCGCGGTGTGCGTTGGCTCCCACTGGCGCCAGGGACTTCACCGGGTCCGCCTTCCGGCATCCGGCCTAATCCGTTCTTTCCGTGACATATCCCTTTTCGAAATTAACAACATGACAATTTATCTCTAATATGGAACCCACAATCTCACAATACGACGACAATTTTATGCCTGGTGAAATATTCGACATCGAGGTATCCAACGTAGCCACCGAAATGGCTTCCGTGGAAGACAGCAGCCAGGTATTCGACGAAGACGCGAACATCCAAACAACACCGGTGCCGAACCGGCAAGGCATGGCGTATGTCAATTTTGGCGAAGACAACCAGCTGCCGTTCAAAATCATCAAGATGATAGGTCAGGACGAAGTCATGAGCCAGAACAAACTATTCAACGTCATCACCTGTTACGGAGCCGGGCTGAAGTATATGGACGTAGACACCAAGCAACCCACCACCCATCCGGAGATTAAGAGCTGGTTGGTCCGAAACAGTCTGCCACTATTCCAGCTCGAGCAGGCCACGGATATGAAGTATTTCTTTTTCTGCGTGTCGGTCATCATTCTTTCCAAGGACGGCAAAAAGATTAATCGTTTGATTCACAAAGAAGCCTGTTACTGCCGGTTCGAAAAAGCAAGATACGGCAAAATCAACCACGTGATTTATGCCAATTTCCGCGACAACGCCTCACTCGGTCCAGATGACTACGAAGTCATCCGACTGCTTGATCCGCGCGACCCGCTGGGCGACCTGATGGTGCTCATGGGGCGCGAGCCGGGGCGTGACGGACAAACGAGAGTCCGAACGAAAGACAAGAAATTCGCCATCCTGGTGCGATTCCCGACGCCCGGATTTCAGTATTACCCCATCCCCTATTACACCAGCATTTTCCGGGGCGACTGGTACGACATCAAGCGACTGATCGGGAAAGGAAAGAAAGCAAAGCTGCGCAACCATGCCAGCGTGAAATACCAGGTCGAAGTACACAAGGACTATTGGAGTAATATCTGTTCGGAAGAGCACATTACCGACCCGCTGAAGAAGATGGAACGTATCAAAAAGGAGAAGGAAAATATCAAGAAGTTTGTTTCCGGAATCGAAAACAGCGGCAAGGTTTGGATAACCGGATACTACATCGACCCGAATGGCCGTGAGGTCCGCATGGTGCGTATCAACGTCATCGAGACCGGAAAGGAGGGTGGCGACTGGAGCGAAGACATTCAGGAGGCCAGCAACATCACTTGTTACGGCGACAATATCCACCCCAACCTGGTGGGGGCCACGCCCGGCAAAGGACAGAGTAACAACTCCGGTTCCGACAAACGAGAGCTGTTCACACTCAAACAGGCACTGGAGATTCCCTTCCACGACCTGATGAATATCCCGCACAATATCGTCATCGAGTATAACGGATGGGGAGAAAAGGTGTATCCGGACATCCCCATGGTACTTCTTACCACCCTTGACCAGAACACGGACGCAAAGCAGAAGACTGCTTCCGACCTTGAAAGTAAATCCTAAAACGAATCAATATGGCTATCACATTTTCACAAAATGTTTTCGAAAGAATATGCACCTCTGCCACCAATTCTACGGCAGAGGTCTACGACATGATCGCCCCTCACCTCGACGATACCCTACAAAGCATTAACCGGGTGCTGCTGGGCGACATGGCCGAAAAACTGGATACTGTTCCCGGCCTCGAGGCGGCCGTCGTAAAACTGGTTTGTCTGCGTACCTATCAAGAACAGATACCGCAGCTCGACCTGGTACTGACTCCCACTGGCTTCGGCATAGTTTCTAACCAGAATCTAGCCCCAGCTTCTACAGACAGAGTGAAGAACCTGCTGCAGCAAGTCACCAACTCCGCCGAGGATGCATACGACCGATGCCTGGAATTGCTGGTCGGGACTGACTGGGCGAATACGGCACAGGCCCGTATCAACATCCCGAACCTGATTTACACCGCACGGCAGCTGAAGATGTACGTCGAATTCCCGTCCGCAGACGTTCATCGTTCCAAGCTGGTAGAATGTCGTTCCCGCATGTATCAGGCAGAAGAAAAACTCCGGCAGCACGTGTCGGCTGAGTTCTTCGACCATATCCTTGAACAGACCCGGCACAATGCGTACACAAAAGAAGAAACCGCTATGGCCGACTACATGTGCAAGTTTATCGGATTCTGCATTGCAAAGGATTGGCCGGCGGCAAAGGCCATGCTGGATCGCATCGAGAACTACGCGGAAGCCAAGGCAGAAACCTTCACTGCCTACAAGGACTCCGAGGCGTACAAAGTCAAACATTTTGAGACCTACAAAAATGAAAAAGACGATTCCACATACTTTTGGGGGTAGAATCCTCGATTTCCGTTTCCCCACTTCGTGGCAACAGCTCAACCAGGAACAGTTGCGATATGTGTTCCTGGTCATCACCCTGTTTCCTCCAGCCAAGGCAAAAACCTACGTCTTCATGCGCTTTACCGGAATCCGTGTCCGGAAGCGAGTAAAAGTGGGATGGCTGTGCACGTTCCGACTGAACTGGCACAAGAAACTGAGGTTCATCCTTCAGGACTGGCAGGTGCGCAGCTTTCTCCGGCAGATTGATTTTATTTCCGAGCCCAACGCCTACCCCGTCCGTCTGGACAAGATAGGCGGCCGATACGCCATCGATGCGATGCTGCACGGACTGAGCTTCGAAGATTACCTTTGTTGCGAGAACCACTACCAGGGCTACCTGTATTCGCAGGATATTTCCCAACTCAAATCCCTGTATGGTTTCTTGTACAAGAAGAATCCTGGTGCCAGAGGCTCACTGAAGGCTGCCTTTTCCCGTATCAAGGAATACGAACTGGTATCCGTATTCCTTTGGTGGGGCAGCGTCAAACTGTATTTCATGTCCCTATTCCCCCATTTCTTCCAGCCATTCCATCGACCGGCCGACGTTGATCAGCCGGAGCTGCCCGACCTGATGGGCGCGATGAACGCCCAAATCCGGGCACTGACCGGCGGCGACGTGACGAAAGAAAAGGAAGTCCTGCAGATGGACTGCTGGCGGGCCCTGACTGAACTGGACGCAAAAGCACACGATATTCAAATCTTAAAATCAAGACAAAATGGACACAAATAAATTCTTTGACGGCCACGCTTACTTTAAAGAGCTGACCGAAAAGAACAAGCTGGCTACATCCAACTCGTTCTATCCGTGTTCCTGCAGCGGCATCAATTCCCTTCAGGATGTGCTCGACAATTTCCGGAAACATTCCGCTTTCGTCTGCGTCGATGACACCAACGACGCTGCCGTCGAACAAATCGGGGGTGGCTGGTTCAAGAAGCGCACCTTCACGGTATTTCTCCTGATCCGGTACAAATACGATGACATGACCGACCGGGCTGCAAAGCTGGACATCTGCCGGCAGCTCTTCCGACAGTTCCATTCCCGCATGATCCGCGACAAATACATCTACGAAGACCTGGATTTATCCTTTCTAAATGTTTCCAAAATCTACGCCCGTGAACTGGGGGAGTATTTCATTTCCGGATGCACCGGACTGTACTTCATGGTAGAGCTGACGGAACCAACTGATTTATGTTATAAGGAGGACGAGTGGGATGGCTAGAGGATGGCATGGAATGAATACAGGGTGGCATAGCCTTGATTCAGAAAAGAAACGACAAATGGCTGAAAATGCGACTCCTGAAGACCGCTTAAAATACATGAAAGCCTGGTCGGAAATGATGGTAAACATTTGGCGTGAAAAGATAGAACGATTGCACGTAATAGATACTTATACTCTGCATCGGCAAATCACTGAAAATGTAGCAGGTTCAACAGACTTCGCAACCATACAGCACAAATTCATGGAGTACGGTATATACCAAGATTGTGGTACCGGAGTCGGATATAAAAAAGGGAATAAAGGTTATCTTGAGGTCTTAGATTACAGATATCGAGAGGAAAACAGACTGGATATCCCACGCAAAAGAGGCCCAGGTTGGGGAGGTGGATATACTTCAGGTGAAACAAGGTATCCGCGAGAATGGTTCTCACGCCCATATTATGCCTCAGTTATGGTATTAAAAGAACAGATGGCTTTCATGTATTCAGAAGAATTTTGTGGCTTGATTGTTGATGCCATCCAATACAACGAAAGAGTCAGAGGCACATCCTTAAGAAACCGTCTTTGGGGGTCCCATTGGAAAAACAAGAATAAGTATTCTTATTAATGTCTTTTTGAAATCTAACTCGGTAAGTTTACTTCGTAAAAAACTCAGAATTATGGCAACAAAAACATTCGAAGAACTCAAACAATTAGCAATCCAGATCCGCGATGAGAAGACCAACAAACAGAACACGGCTACCCGTGTAGGCACGGAAATGCTGGAACACCTAAACAAGCTCGAGCAGGATTACTATGATAAAACAACTATCAACAACCGTACAAGTGAGTATAACGTTTCATTAAATCACCCTACTTCAGGTTTATCAGGTTCAAATAAATACGACCTATTGAGCGCGATTGCGCAAGTTCCGGCAGAACTTAGGACGGCCGGGCTTACTATCAGCTTCCTGAATTCAGCTGGAGACACGGAGAAATGGGAGTTCGGCGGTAGTTCCTGGACGGTTGGCAGCTTTGAACAGGTCGGGGGTAATAAAATTAAAGAGATTTCTAAACGGACTAATCAAATACAGAATAACTCTGTAAAAGAAGACAACGATTCGCAAACATACGTAAAAGACTCATCTGATAAATATTATGTGACGGATAAGAATGGAAATATTGTTGCTGAAATAAGCCAGGAAGGATTGAAGGCGGTAAGATTTCTTAATAAATCAGGAAAGGACATTGAAGAACTTATCTCTCAGAAAGCAGATAAGGATATAGAAGCTATTATTAAAAATACTGAATCTACAAATGATTCTCTATATATAACAGATGAGAATGGGTTTGTTATTGCTATAATCAATAAAGACGGAATAGAAGTTACGTCTATAAAATCAAGGTCAGGAGAAGAAACAATTCCGTCTGAATCTTCTTATAATGGATGGCTAAAAGATAAGACAATTTATACTATATGTGATAGCCTTGGAGTAGAAGGTACATGGGCTGAAGAGCTTGCTAATCTTTCAGGAGCAGTTTTTGACAAGGGAATAAACAATGACAATGATTATCCACTCTCATACGGTGGAACTAATACTTGTACTGGCTATAAAGCTAATGGTATGCAGAGAGCCAGGAATCTCGTAGAATACTGGGTTAAGACAAAAGGGAAAAAGGTTGACGTCCTTTTCATTGAAAATATCAATGATTTGCAGAAAGCATACGGATATGTAAAATCAATATCAAAAATTGAAGATGATGATTTTTTTGAAAATCAAACTATAAACTATTTTGAAACGATATTTAATTCTTCCTCGGAAGCCTATGAATATCTTAAAGAACATTTGAATGAGATTGCAAATACACCAAAGATTGGAACAGTAATCAACTCAATATATAAAGACACAAGCCGAACAAGTGTAAAAATAATCGTATCCTCAGCTGCTCAGGCAGATGGAACTTTAACTTTAAATGTTGGGGGTAGGCAGTATTCTTGCAGCATATCAGTACAAGACGACATACAAGCCATTTTACGGAAAATAGAAGAATGGGATTATGTCGGATACAATGATATACTTGACAGCAGTTCTAATGCAATATCATTTGTGGCAGATAGCGGCAACGCTTCTGTTCGAATTGAAAACAATGATACAGGGGCAGAAATAACAACCGAAAATGTCGAGTATTCGCTTTCCTATGCAACTATGGCATTTACATCAAAAAACATAGAAGATTTCTATGTAAAAGAAAAGTGGAATACAAATGTATATTTCTATTTGAACTTATACAGATGTTATAAAGGGTTGCTGTCTTACCTAACTAAAAATCTCCCAGAGACAAAAATATACTGGGTAATGCCGACAAGGTTTATCATGAACTGGAATCAACCTGATTCAAAATATGTATATCAGGACGGTAATTTTAACCATTACGCATACTACAAAAAGCCTGAAAATTATACAGGCAGCCAAGATGACGGTGGCCCAGGTGGACAATATGATGCATTATGCGACATGCAAAAAAAAATATGTAACATGTTTGGAATTGAATATATAGACATCAACAAAAAAATAGGTATAACCCTATCCAATGCAAGTAAATATTACAATCCCAATAATGTACATCCAAAAATGGACACCTATAAATTCTGGGGAAAATTTATTTTCGAAACGATTAAATGATTAAGTTATGATTATAGTATTAAAAGGAGCGAATTTCTCCGGAAATAATTTAGGGAAAATCGCATTTGAAGATTTATCAGAAAGAACAAAAGAAATCTTATCCAATTTTTCGAAGTCGATGGATATGATAAAAAAACTTGCAGTACAATCATTAGTTGACGGAATTGAAGAGAAAGGTCTGTCATCAAAAATAAAGGGGCTTTATTTACCAATTCTAGCAGGTAAAACTGATGAAGCTTTTATCAATGTCTTGGATTCCGACTTTGCAAAATTAGTGTCATCGGAACTTGCTCTTGACGAATATGGTGTACACAGTAGTGGAACCTCAACTGGATTATACGTTGATACATTGAATGGGTTAACAACCAATAATTTCCACTTTTTAATGTGGATTAACAAGCTGGATACATCTAACAATATGAAAAAAGTAGTACAGTTGATAGGAGAAAAAGAAAGTAATACAACATACACTTGTATTGATATGCATTATACACAAGCTTATGGTGGTATAGCATGCGCTACTATTTCTAACTTCAGGATTGCTTCCGTTAATGCGGAATGGGTAAATTCTGGAGGAGCAGAGTCAAATAAATTTTTGGAAAATACTTTTGGCGGATGGAATTTTAAATATGCTGAATTCTTTACAGCATGGGAGAATGGTGTAAAAACCAATTCTGAAAGTGGAAGTAATAAAGATATGAGCAATTTTTCGTCATGGATTAATGGAAATACGCCATTGCCAGATAATATTAATATCAAAGGTTTAAAAAATGATTGCTTGACTTCTACTTTGTCTATATTATCAGTTGGTCAAGGACTTACAGATTCTGAAATGTCAGAATATAGTAAGCTAATTAACGAATTTATGAAATCATGGGGAGTAGTAAAATAACTCGGTAATTCACTGTATTTATACAATAACACTCAAATATTCGAATTTTATTTATTTGAATACTAGATTATTAGCATTGTAAACACTAAATTTTTGGAGACAGAATCCAGATATAAGAAAAAATTTACAGCTGAATTCTGTTTCCATTTACACAAAATTTTGGACAGTGTCCACAAAAACCTCTACCATACAAAACAGGTAGCGGTTTTTTTTAAAGTTATGGAGTTATTCAGCTTATACAACTGCCCTTAACCAGGTGTCAGATATTTGGTAATATCCTGGATTAGCTGGATGCACTCCGTTAGTGCCTCTTGGTTCTGTAGCTGTATTTCTAGTATTCAAAGCTGAATTTGATACAGGATAGTTATTGTCGGCATCCATTTCTGAACATACATCTACAATTTTCACAACAATTTATCATACAATTTTTTTGTTTCATTTTGTAGTGTTATGATTTCTGAATCTTCAAGATGAGTACCAAGAAATATCATACCCATAGGTGTTGTTTCTTCATAACCAGTAAGAGTTCCCAATACTCCAGTCATTATAAAGGCCTTACCTCTATCATTTGTGTTACTTACTAATTTAGACTCATCTACATCTTTTTCTATGATTGGGCTTGAAGCGTCTACATTATTACAGAATAAACCTTTAGCTTTATTGTTATAAATAGAAATACCTCTTAAGCCTCTCGAATAATCTTCATCATAAGATTGCCCTAAGGCATTAATTGAGTAATTACCTGCGCTATTAGCGGCTCCTTTTACCATTATATTCTGAATATTTCCTTCTGAACCAGTTAATCCAATAGTCGTATAGACTATATAGTTTGATTCTGATAATCCTGGAAGCATATAATTTGAATAAACAATCGTTTGATATGTTTTATCAAGATTTACTAAGTCTTCCGTATTGAATGCAAAACATGAATAATCCAGTATGTTATTATTCTCAGATTCAGAAAGTAATATGGCGTTACTTTCTGAATCAATATTTTTGATAGGGACCAATCCTCTTGAACGTAATCCCCAGTATTCTGAATTTATATCAGGCGAATCGTTTGTGTTTGTCTTATAGTTGAAAACAGCTTTGCTAACGTCTTTTGACAATACGGGGAGATATACCCTTTTAAGTTTAGACCAAATTCCAGTTCCTTCTGTTGCACCGATAGCCTTAAAAAAAGAATCAATTGCAAGCGTTTGACTATCATTGAATGAATTTCCACTTGATAATATGGCAGATTTTGTGAATTCATCAATACCTAAATCATACGTAACATTTACGGATTTTGTTCCATAAATTCCATTATATTCTGCCTTTATTGTTATTGCCTGTTGTGATGATGCAGAAGGCAATATAGATAACTCTCCTTTCGCTATTTCTGCATAGCTGGTTCCTGACTCAATACTCCAGTTTACGATATTAGTCAAATCAATAGCAGTATCGTTATCATAATGTCCAGTTGCCTTATATGTACTTTTAAGTCCTGTTACACTAGATTGTCCTTCTATTGATATACTAACTAGTTTAGAAGAAGATACATCTATCTTTTCTATAAAATCACTTGATACTGCATTTTTTAAAATTATATTCATAACTCTTTTTATTTAATCAAATTTGACGACTGATACTTTCTCCCCATCTATTGTATCCTGTATTCAAAGGATGCACATTATTTTCAGGATAAAAAGTAAATATATTTGACAGATTGATATTGCTTTTACTGATAACATCTACAGTTGGTATATTATATAATGCACACACTTCTTTTTGTATATCAATAAGCTTATTAAAGGTATTACCCTCTATCTCATTAAATTTTAGAATGTCAATACTTCCATCAGGTCTTATATATTCTGCTCCACTTCTTTTAATCGAATACCTTGGAGCAAGTAACCAATATATTAAAGCATTTGGAAGTTCTTTCTTTAAAAATTCCAGCATACCCTTGTATGCAGAGACTAGTGATATTTCTGTAGACAGCTTCCAGAATGATGAATCATTCCATTTTGACAAATCATTGCCAACAAAACATTTTGCTATCAATGAAATTGATTTTATCTCGGAGTTATATTCTGCATCAGAATCTGATTGATTATTAGTTTCAATTCTGAAGGATATACCAGTATTAGAAGTATCAAATGTTACCTTTTTATCTTCATTTTTTGTATAGTAATTCCAAGTAACAGATGAAGATGACGTTTTGACATCAGTCCATCCACTAGTATATTGCCATTCCACAATTTTATCTACAATATCTTCTACAGACATTTCTTTTGTTACTTCGACATTAAATGTTATGCCTCCTACACCAATTATAAGTGAACCATTCTCTGTTGCTTTTGATAGTATTGATATCTTATACGCTGTAGAACTTCCTCCAATTCTAAACATAAGTGCAGTTCCTAATTTTTGCTCAATACCACTTACAATACTATTAAAATTATCATTCCAAAAAGACACCACAGACGCCGGATTTTCATATATATCTTCATCAATGAATCTTTTATCATGAAGCATCCACGGCACGTCATTAATATCTCCGGCCATACTTCCACTGGCCTTAGTATAGTCATTTATGTTTTCAATAAAAACAACATCTATTTGATGGTCTTCTTTCAATTTAACAAGATTCAATGAACGCTGTAATCCACAACCATCTTCAAATATTCCGGTCTGTGTTCCACCTACGCTTATTGGATAAAACTTATCAGTATTCAATGTATTATCGAACGTCATTCCTGTAAGTTCACATAATCTATTTTGCCATACTCCAGCTGTACCTAAGCTATCACATAATGTATATAAGTTTTTACCTGTAAAAAATCCTTTTGTTTCACCGTTTACAATTTCGATAGGAACCCATTGCTTATTCTTCCTTCCATAAATTCTAGAATCAGATGGGGCTTCAGATAAAAATGGACTATTTCCTTCTTTATCCAAAAAATTAATTGCACGTATTCCATCCGGAGAGATAATGCAAAATACTCTTCCTTCCCGGTCACAGATTTTAAGGCTGTCTCCTTCCTGATATATGTTACCATTTTCTTGAGTTATTATTTTTTGGAAAAATTCAGCATTTATGGTTCCAATCAGTTTTCCTTCTTTGTATACAAGGTACGCTGTTGAGCTTGATCCACTTTCATCTACTTTTAAAAGAACCCTTCCTTCCTGGTCACAGATTTTAAATGAACTTGGTGTTGAAACTGATTGTTCTGTATCTGAATCTTTCTTTACTGATTCTTTTTCCAGATTGTCAGCTTTATCTGACAACTCGATAATTTTCTTACCTCCGACCTGTTCAAAGCTGCCAATCGCCCAGGAACCGCCACCGAACTCCCATTTCTCCGTGTCTCCAGCTGAGTTCAGGAAGCTGACGGTAAGCCCGTCCGTCCTAAGTTCTGCCGGAACTTGCGTAGTTTCATGATTTCAAGGAATTACGTGCAGTATTCAAGATTCGGTAGAGAATCGGTAGAAATAGGACTACTAGCTGTCCTTTTCTACCCATTTTCTACTTTATTATGTCTTTTTACCCACCACGAAAACTTCATAATTTTGATTGACAATCAATGAAAAGTATGACGAATTTATCGAATCTGTTCGAGTGGCTGAAGATTAGTAACCGCCCGAAACACCTCAAAGCAGGTATCATTATTTTTATCATTTGGATTGGATCAGTCCTTCTTCTCACCACCATGACTATCCTACAAGCTACATTAACTGGTGCAATATGCGTATTTGTTGCTATGTGTGCAGTAGAATATATTCAAAAAAGCATTGGTGGAAAGTGGGACTGGCTGGACATTTTAGCCGGAGTACTCCTTCCTATGATTGCGGTTCTGATTATTTACCTATATGGAGTTTTTAAATGATATCGTTAATACAATCAGCAGCATACTTTCTTCAATATTCCTTCCGCTAATAGGAGTATTCATGTTTCATGACGCACGACGTAGAAAAGAGGAAGCAACTGCTCGAAAAGAAGAAGCTATTGCTCGTAAAGCCGAAACGGACAACATTACCAGTTATGCAGCAGAATGGAAAGAACTTTATGAAAAAAAAGAAGCGAAAGTACAGGAACAGGACAAAAAAATAGACCAGCTTTATGCGGAAAAGAATGAAGACCGCCTGAGAATTCGCGAGCTCATGGAGAAAAATACGACACTGGAATTGGAAAATCAAAAGCTGATTGTAAAAAGATGTGATGTAAGAGGATGCGGGAAAAGACAACCGCCAAATGATTATTAACTATAAAAAAAGTTTTTATGACAACACAACCACGTGGCCTGCGTAATAACAACCCAGGCAATATCCGCAACTCAGATGCAACCGATTGGCAGGGGGAGGTTCCTGCATCTAAAAAACGAGACAAGACCTTCGAAGAATTCGAAGACATGGCCCACGGTTATCGGGCATTAATCAAGTTGCTGCAGAACTACCGACTGAAGTACGGTTGCCAGACGATTGCCGATTTCATCAGTCGGTGGGCACCCAGAACAGAAAACAACACATCCGGTTACATTTCACGCGTATGCCAGGAGATGCAGGTCCCGACAACATACGTTCCTGATGTGGAGGATAAGACAACCATGTGTGCCTTTGCTGCCGCTATCTCACAAGTTGAAAACGGAGTACCAGCTGTAATGGAAGACGTAGAAAAAGGATGGGAGCTGCTATGAAATCATTGAATATACTTTTCTTCATAATTATCTTCAGTACGGTGCTTTTCAGTTGTGAAACCGGGAAGCACCTCGCTTCAGAGCATACACAAATCATCGTACACGACAAGCTGATACCTGTTTTCAAGCCAGCAGACTCCGCATCCATCCGAGCCTTACTGGAATGTGACTCAAATGGTCGTGTCGTACTTTCCTGGTTAGACATGGCACAGTCAGAAAACGCACGTCTACAATTTCAACTGGATTCAATGGGCAACCTGATGGCAGACTTCAAGGTGCCTTCTGATACGATATTCATTCCAGGAAAAGACAGTACAATCATTCAAAAATCAGTGCAGACGATAGAAGTGGAAAGGAGTCTTACCCCATGGCAGAAGTTCTGTATGGTATTCACCATCGTAGTACTTATTCTCTTCGTGCTGTTTGCTGTGTACAAAATTCGTGTAATTTTAAACAAGAAGTAATATGGCTATAGACCAGGTAGCAACCGTCGAAGTCCGCGTAAACGGCGAAGAAGCAAAGCAGGAACTCAAAAATCTGGAAACGATAGCTTCCGGGTTAAAAAAAGAACTTGCAGATGCTTACAAAGCCGGTGACACATCTAAAATCAAACAGGTAACTTCTGAACTTCGCAAGACAGAAGCCCAGATTAAAACGCTGAAGAAAGATACTACGGCGCTTACCGAGGTAATGAATAACCTAGACAAAGCAACCCCAAAAGAACTTCGCGCCACACTGACAGCCATCAACCGCCAGCTGAATAGCGGTTACATTAAACGAGGGTCTGCCGAATGGAAATACTACCAGCAGCAGGCCAAGCTGGTAACAGCTGAGCTTCAAAAGATAAAAACGGAAGTACAGGAGACTGAAGGCTGGTTGTCCCGTTTCAATAACGGTTTTGCGAAATGGGGCGGCTTGTTGGCGACGGGTGCAGCCACCATTACAGGTGTGTCTATGGCCCTGAATACCCTTCGCAACAACCGCGACTCAAAGGAATCCTCTCAGGCAGAACTGAAGGCATTAACCGGGTTGGACGACTCATCCATCCAGTGGCTTACAGAACAGGCCGAGAAGCTATCCACGACCATGGACGAATCCGGCTTGCGCATCCGACAGTCTTCCGACGAAATCCTTCAGGCGTACATGCTTATCGGTTCCAAGAAACCGGAGCTGCTAAAAGATAAAGAAGCCCTGAACGCCGTCACAATCGAAGCCATGCGACTGGCCGCTGCCGCTAAAATCGACCTGAAGGATGCCGTGACAGCCACCACCGTATCCCTCAATATGTACGGAGAATCAGCCGACCAGGCCGCTCGCTATGTGAATGTACTGGCCGCCGGTTCCAAAGAAGGTGCAGCCGATGTTTCCGCTCAGGCTGCATCCATCAAGAATGCGGGTGTAGCCGCCTCCGGTGCCGGAGTGAGCATCGAGCAGCTGCAGGGTACCATCCAAATGCTGGCAGAAAAAGGACTGGAGGCAGAGCCGGCCGGTACCGCACTACGCAAGTTCTTCCTGGTACTGCAGACGGGGCCGGACGAAACCAATCCGAAAGTGGTTGGCTTGCAGACTGCGCTCGAGAACCTGAACAAAAAGTCACTGACAGCTGCACAGATCCAAACCATGTTTGGTGAGGAAGCCTACTCGGCTGCCACCATCCTGATAGACAATGCCGATAAGGTACGACAATACACAGAAGCTGTCACGGATACCAACATCGCCATGGAACAAGCAGCCATCAACTCCGACACCAACGAGGCGAAGATGGCACAGTACCGCAACAGCATCAAGGAGGCCGGCATCGAACTGATGGAGCGGCTCAATCCGTCGTTGTCACTGTTTACCGGCTGGACTACGAAAATCATCGTGTCCCTCCCTACCCTGATTGACTGGTTTATCAAATACAAAGATCTCATTATACTAACAGTTGGAAGTTTAGGCACATATATGGCAGCTCTAAAACTGGCTACATTATGGGAAGAGAAGTTTAAAGATGCAAAAGCTGCAAGTATTATAGTAGATAAGGCCAAAGTAACATGGAGCAAAGCAGTGACAGCAGCTTCATATCTGCAGGCTTCTGCAATGTTCTTGCTAACCACGAGAATGTCCAATCTTACAACTTCTATAAGACTTTCTGTAGCAGCATTGAAGATGTTCTTCACTACCCTAAAACTTAATCCTTTCGCAGCCATATCGACAGCAGTAACAGCGTTGGGATTTGGTATATATAAGTTAATAACTTATACAAGTGACGCAGACAAGGCCTTCAAAAATTTTTCTACAAACAACACACAACAACAAACGGAGCTTTACAAACTTTACGATGCAATCAGAAATACCAATGAAGGTAGCAGACGCAGAATCGAGCTTATAAAAGAATTCAATGACAAATATGGTGGTTATTTGGATAATCTTCTTTCAGAAAAAGACTCTGTTCGTGATATAGCAAAAGCCTATAAAGACGTTTCTGTAGCCATACAGAATAAATTAGCCTTAGAAGAAATAGAAAAGAGAAAATCAGACATAACAAATAAGTCCCTTGAAGATAGAGCCGATTCCATGGCTGAGTTTCAAGGCATTTTATCACGTAGACTAACTTCATCTACAACTGATAATATCAGAAATGTAGTTATAGGCTATGTAGATGATATGGTAAAAAAAGGATATACGGAAAAACAGATTGCAGATGCCGTGTCCAAATCATTATATAAGAAGTATGGCAATTCATTAAAACTCTATGACTTGTCAGACGCTAAAGATGCTATAAAAGATTATGTATCTATAGTAAAAAATGATTATGATCGTATCGCAGAAATAGAGAATAAATTTAGTGCTTTAATCGTCAAGACCAAAGAAAATCAGAAAGCTGTCAATCAATTAGACGAAATAATCGTAACTCCAGATAAAAATGGTAATACTAATACAGATATAACAACAACTCGGACAGATAACAAACCATCTACGACAGAGATTGCGTCCACCGCAGAAAACAAGCGTTATTACGATGAACTGGCCGATTTGAAACGCACCTATCTGGGCAGCGATGAAATGACACAACAAGAATACACCCGCTTCATGGAAGACCTGGAGATGCGTCACCTCGAGAATATGATGGCCATCGCCGGACTGGAACCGGAGAAACGCCAGCAGATTGAACAGAAAATTCTCGAAGCACGAATCAAGTACAAAGAAGAATGCAACAAGCTGGATGAAGAAGATGCCAACAAAGCATCTGAAGAAGCCTTTACCCGCCTAGAGAAACAGTACCAGCTGGAGATTGAAAGTGTGACACAGAAGCATTATGCCGGACTTTCATCAGAACAGGAGTACCGTCAGCAGCTACTCGATATTCAGAATGAATATTACGACCAAGTACTTTCTTCTTCTGAAATTTCCGAAGAAAAGAAAGCTGAGATTATAGACAAAAAACAAAAGGAAGGCCTTGAAAAATCCCGTAAAAATTATGAAGAAAATCAGCGCAAGATAAAAGAGCAGCTTTCATTCGCACAAAATATAGGGCAACAGTTTGGCGAAGCATTCGCAGAAATGCTTACAGACTCCGAAACATCTCTGGGCGACTTCATGAAATCAACATTGAACATTATTTTGGATAGCCTACAAAAAATGATGATTGCGTATATAGCAGAAACACAAATGAAAAATATCGCCACTTTAGGTTTCATAGGTATTGCTAAAGCTGCCGCTGAAATAGCGCTAATCACGGCTGCTTTTCAAAGTGCAAAAGCGATTATAAGCGGTTTTGAAGAAGGAGGATATACAGGAACAGGACGACACGACGAGCCAAAAGGTATAGTACATGCTGGTGAGTTTGTAGCCAACCGTTACGCCGTCCAGAATACAGCCATCCGTCCAGTTCTTGACCTAATAGACCAGGCGCAGAGAAATAATACAATCGGCAGCCTTACAGCAAAAGATGTGTCAGCAGTTCTATCTACCAGTGACAGAACAACGACTAACAACTATTATCAACAAGCAAATGAAAATGATAATGAGACAAAAGCAATCATGCTTCAAAACATAAGATGCTTAGACAAATTAATCAAGAGATTAAATGAACCCATATTTACTTACACAAAGGCAACAGGACGGATGGGTATAAACGAGGCCCAAAGTTTAGCTGAAAGAATGAAGAACAACGTAACCCGGAATACCAAATCATGACACAGTTATATATCGATTCAAAAGAAGTCAAGCTACCAAGCGAATTTGAGCTTGAACTAATTACAGAAAATCCGTATTTCACAAGAGTAGGTTCCTACACTTATGAGATAGAAATTGACTTGCATGATCCTACCAACCGGAATATTTACAAAAACATCAACAGAGCTGATGTGACACAACGTATAAAGAATCGGAAAGCCGTGATAATCACAAATGGTTTATGCGCCATCAACGGAATTGAAGTCATTCTTTCAATCGATTCCTTCACCGCCAAAATACAAATCATTGCTGGTAACTCACAGCTAAACTATGAGGGTGGCGAAAACAGCATAAGAAGCATAAACTTTGACAAGTTTACACTGGATCAGAATACAGCCATCAATACTTTATTCGGCACATACCCACAATTTAATGCGACCTTCACCCCTATCATTAGTTATGTAGATAAAGATGGGAATGCTAGTACACTGAACCTGGTAAGAGTCGGAGAAAACATAACATTTGAAAGAGCGAACAACATCGCTCCACAATATTATCTGCTATATTACATCGATAATCTACTGAAAAAATTGGGTTTCACAAAAGGTATAAATGAACTTGAAACCGATCCTACATGGCAACGCATTTTCGTAGCTAATCCTTATAAAGACTCTGCACCAGAAGAATTGCTTCCCGATTGGACCATCAATGAATTCATAGAACAAATAGAAAAGTTTTTCAAATGTGTCGTTTCGATAAATTCGATAACAGGGATTTACGACATCATTAACATGGATAAGTATTACGAAAACGCAGAGATAATATACTTAGACGAAGTGATAGACAATGACCTGGAAAAAGTATATGACACGGATACAAGCTATTCGTATGCCTACGAGAACGTATCTTATAATCTTCCGAGCGAAGATTACTACAATTATCTTAAACTAAAGGATGGCATTAGAGATATTTGTATCATTGAGACTAAAGAATCATATCAGGAATTTGAGTCCAACTACGATCAGTATTATTCAGGACCTTATATATTGAACTCAACAGACTATAATCTGGATTTTGTAGTAAGTGAATTTACTTCAAACGATGAAACCGTAAAAGGTTTGAAGATGATTGACAGGCTAAGAGATGCGGGCGATACAACAAGCCAAAATAAGACATCATTTGATATCATACCGGCAGAGGTGGATACAATAGAAGTGTACAGTGAGCCTAGTGCGAGATATTTATTGGGTACAGCAATAAAAAAAGTAAGGTCGGAAGCAGAAAGTCAGGCTATCAATGATCTGATTAACGGTAGCGGAGATATAGAAGGTGATATACCTGACAAACTTTATGTAGGAATATATTATGGTATATGTACAGCATGGAATAAAGGGACAAGCTCCCATCCGGAGCAATACTGGGATAAGATGCCGATGTCATCTTTCGACAAATACTTCATGACGAAACCTATCGGTTTCACAAACTCACAGTCTCTCATTATACTTCCCGACTATAGTCTTGTCCTTTATGGTGATAATGGCTTATACAATGCTGTGTACAAAAACAAAAAGGTAATCGACACAACCGTTGAATACCGCTTCCGATTTATTGCGAATCAAATCTATGACCTTAATAGGATATTTTTGATTGGGAACAAAAAATATTACTGCAAAGAAATACATTACAACATTTCATCAAAAGGCATTGATAAAATAGCGGAAGGAATATTTTATCTAACCGACTGACAGACAAAAACGGCCTTAAAAATTCCCTTCAAAATGCTTTGTTTCCTCATGTACCGTCATGTTGGAGCCCTTCAGGTATTTATTCGTGGTTGATACATCCGAGTGCCTGGCCTGATCACGAGCGACAACAATTCCTTCAGCATTGGCCAAGTCACGGATACCGGTATCCTTCAGCGAATAGAACTGATAACTGTCCGGAAACTTCAATTTCGCACGAACCTTGTTAAAATAATTTCGATAAACACGTGTGGTTACCTTTTCACGCGATGGACGGAAGCCTTTACCGAACAAGTAATAATCGTTGGGAGAATTAAAGATACCAAGGTCAAGCATAGACTTGATAAGAGAATCATTCAGGCCGACCATTCCGTCCTTCCGGTTCTTGCTGATACTGGACCCAACAAACACCTGCTGTTCCTTCAGGTTAATATCACACAGCCTGATATTGGATATTTCTTCCGGACGAATGAAGGTGTAGTATGCAAACTGGCACAACAACAAAAAATAAGGATTCTCTTTCTTTAGGTAGTTCTTCAATTTGTGAATGTCAGGTACCGACAAAGCTGTGCGTTTCTTCTCATCCTCCACAAGCTGGCGGATTTTCTCGACGGGGTTACTCACCAGGTACTGCTTTTCAACCATCCAGCCGCACATGGAAGATAACCAGGTGCGGTAATTGTTCCGGGTTCTGGCCGACGAGTCTCGGTCGAGCAAGATGTAATCCAGAAAGTCAGAGATAAACGACTGGTCAATCTGGTATGCATAAACAATCGCCGGGATATGCTTCGAGGTATAGTCTTCAAATACCCGCAGCCGTTTTTCATAATCCTTCAGAGTATTCTCCTTAATGGTTCTTGCGGAATACAACTTGCCTAGATATAGATGATACCTCTGCATAATATCTATGTACGGTGTGTACTGGCGTGAGTTCTCCACGTTCGCCCAGGGATTCCATCCGGAACGGAGCTTTACATTAAGATTGGTGATGATTTCATTGGCACGACGGCGCCGGTCGGTTAGCTTGGGGATTCCATCCAGCATGTACTTCTTCCGCTTCATTTTTTGCTCCAGCGGGTCGTATGCTGTGAAGTCGATGTACCAGGTTTTCCCGGTATGTAACTTGGGTTCTGTGTACGAAATTACACTACTAATTGAGGCGTTATTTCTTCGTGAAAAACACATTTTTTTCTACGTTTTTCGAATCCGAAAGCGTAGTATGGTTTAACATCGTGAAAATCATTTGTCCGAGATTTGTCCGACCTATAAACGGACAAAAGCTGCAACTTATTCAGTTACAGCTTTTTATCTCGGCACGGGAAGAGAGGCTCGAACTCCCGACACTCGGTTTTGGAGACCGATGCTCTACCAACTGAGCTATTCCCGTGTTTGCGGTTGCAAAAGTAGTACAAATTTTGGAAACCGCAAGAGATTCTGCCAAATATTTTACCGTCTTTTTCTCACAACAAAGATAAACGGCTGAACATAAGGCGATAATATTCTGCTTTTTTTTCCAACTTCAATGGATAGGCACGACTGGAAGAAGGCATCCGAAACAAAGATAATTTACGATCCCTGAAATAAAACGTGCTCTCTCCTCCCACCGTCGGCTCTTTTGCCTCCATTTGCTCACACAATACATCCGTTGCTTTCTGCCCGGTAGTGACCACTGCCCGACATGCAGGAAGTTGCTGAAGAAGCAAGCCTATATCGGTAGGAGTAACCACTTCCAGAAACTTATCAGAAGCATTGTCTTGCAATCTGCGGACACACGAAGCTGTATCATACAAGGCAATTCCCTTTTCTCGCAGAAAACTTACAATACGTGCCTTGTCAAATACTTTTTCCGGACTGAGAAAATACTCCTTATCCTCAAAAAAGATAAGTCCGAAGATACGCCACATATCATTCTGGAGATTCGGATAGAAGAAATCCATGCTCCACCGTTTCTTCTGTGGAGGAAAGCTTCCTAACATCAGTAAGACCGCATTCTCCGGCAGAAAAGGTTCCAACGGATGACATTCCACTCCTGAAAGCAGATTCTCGTTCACTGTCATGCCTTCGGTTTCGGTTCTTTTTTAGCCAGCAACACAATCTTATAAACGTATTCCGTCATCCATGCCTCCGAATAACCGAGCGCATGCTGATACTGACGAATATTTCCACACGTTTTACGTACTCCATCGTCTTTCCAGTCCACCTTGGTCAGAATGTCATGTACGGCCTTTTCTGTCATATTGCGCAACAACTTCTTGAAGACTCCCGGTGTGCGGAACTTCCATTGCATCAGGTTTCCAATCACCATCATCAAATCCTGGCTGAACCCTTGGAACATAAACAGATAATTCTTTATATCGTTCACATTGCGGCAGTTACGCTTAATAGACCCGTCTATTTCCTTAAAGAAAGATTCCTCCAACCCATAAATATCCATCAACATCTTACGGCAACGTGCACGCTCTGCAATCCCTAACTTATTGTTCTGAGTTGGTACCTTCAACGTACGTTTGAATACAGCCAAATCCGGCAAGAAATGAATATTACTGATACCCAACTGAGCTGCCATGACTGCCTGATAATACACACGAATCAAGGTCATGAAATCTTCCATGCCACCGACACGTACCGTTTCGTCAGCTCCATCGGTAGTTTTTTTACCAAAAAGTTTCGAAAATATACTCATAATGTCTTTTTATTAAATTCTACGAATGCAAAGATAATACAAAAAACCGACAACGCAATCACCGGCTTACTTCCGGAAACAGGGAATCTTCCCACACGGCATCTTCTTTTAGGCGGTAAAAGAATGTATGCTCCTGAAAAACTTGCTCAACAAGTCCAAAACGAATAAAATCGGCCAACAACTGACATACTTCCGGACGGGGAAGACGAGCCAGGCGACTACACCTACCCAATGTAAGCAGCCCCTGGCTACCCAATACCTCCAGCAAACGCTTTTCCCTGTCGGTATAGGTCATTACCACTTCGTCCTTTTTCTCATGATTCCAAATTCGAAGGTGAACAGGTGATGCCAAAATGTTCTCGTCGGCAATGCGCACATACGCCCAGGACTTACCCTCTTCATCGACGGCTAAAACCGGTTTGCACGCACACTCTTTCACTTCAACTTCCAGCACATCCTTTCCTTCCACCCTGAACACACGATTTTCCGTGATTACCGGAGGACGACAATACATCGTGGCAGCCGCTTCAATCATATAAATTTCTTCTTCCGAACGAATCCCGGCAATCCTGCCGTTATCCTTCACTCCCACCAATAACCGTCCTCCTTCGGTATTTGCAAAAGCAGACAAACTTCTGGCTATTTTCCTTGCATCGGATATGGCAAATTTAAAATCCTGATGTACATGCTCACCCTCCGAGATAAGCTGTTGTATGTAGTCTGTTTCTGCAGTTTGTTTCATTCCCTGTTACTCAATCACAATGTTTATGAGTCATAATGTCCAACACCAGCTTATCGGTTTCATTCATTCCCTCCGAACCAATCTTAGTCAGGTTGCGAATACTGAAATCCACATTGTCTTCAATGATACCTTCCACGGAAGTCACACACTTTCCTTCCATCGCCAGTATCGCAGAAAAGACTGCCGTTGAAACCCCGCTGGTCAGTTTTAACGCGCAGCTCGGCTTAGCTCCGTCACAAATCATACCTGTCAGATTGGCAATCATATTCTGTACGGCATAAGCTACCTGCTTATACTCGCCTCCCATCAGATAAGTGATTCCACAACTACTACCTGTGGCAGCTACCACACAACCGCACAACGCGGACAGACGGCCTAAATTCTGTTTGATATAAATAGCTGTAAGATGGCTCAAAATCAGAGCACGAATCAACTCTTCTTCTGATTTATGATTCTCCTGAGCAAACACTACCACAGGAAGTGTGGCTGCGATACCTTGGTTCCCACTTCCGGAATTACTCATCACCGGTATCATGGCACCAGCCATTCGAGCATCGCATGCGGCAGAAGTATAAGAAAGAATATGGGTAAACGTATTGCTACCCATGATATGCTGTTCCTGCTGACTGCTACGCAACATTTTACCCAACTCATGACCATAGTTCCCTTGGAAAGAACGTTCCGCTGCCTGCAGATTCAGACGCTTTGCCTCAAGGATGAAACGAATTTCATCCAACGGAGCAGTCATAGCAAAATCATACACCTTCTTCAAATTCAAATCGACTTCTTCCACATCCGCTTCAGCTCCTGCCTTTTCTCTATGATCAAACAAAACCTCACCATTCCGTTCTGCATATACGAAGTTCGTATGTCCTCCACTGATGATAGCCGTAGCCGTATCCTTCCCGGCTGTACAAGTCACTTCAATATACAATTTCTCTTCAATGTCTTTTTTCAGCTCAATCTTTATGCCTTGACCGGCAATCATCTGCT
>ENA-OURV01000658-OURV01000658.1-human-gut-metagenome-genome-assembly--contig:-NODE-658-length-29603-cov-17.703533_pt1 | contig 29603 bp, 19 predicted proteins | sample MGYA00242141_ERZ509072 | MGnify/ENA primary metagenome ERZ509072 (study PRJEB26280, sample SAMEA2338763) | human gut metagenome | biome: human gut; feature: human-associated habitat; material: faeces... | reverse complement strand
CAATCCAAATGGACCTGGTGGATATGGCGCTGTTCTTCAGTTTATCGATGCAAAGCCCAGCAGAATCAGGAGAATGACGCGAACATCCGCAAAATGGCGAATGTTGATTTTCTCGCCGCTCATGCGCAGTCCCAGCGCCCCCGCGACCGGCGCGAACCACAGCGCGTGATTGCCGAAGAGCATCGGCACGCTTGCGCTGATGGCGTTCGTCAGCCCGCTGAAATCACGTGCCAGCCCAGTGGGCGTTTCCACAATCGGCGTGTCCACGATGGATGCCATCAGCATGGTGAACAGCGCGTACCCCGCGCCAATAGCCGCACCAAGCGCCAAGCCGCCCAGCCCGTACATCCGCTTGCGGGTGCACACCAGCACGAGGATGAGCACGCCCAGCATCAAAACGCTGTCCTTCACATAGCCCCAAACCGGGGCAAAATAGCCGCTGATGATGCTGTTATCCACCGGCGTGCCGAACAGCACGCAAACCACCCCGGAGAGCAGCGCCAGCCCCATCATCTCGAAAATCGAGATATTCACGAAGGGGTCAAGCTCCCAGAGGAACATTGCCAGCGTCAGCGGAAAAAGCGATCCGCACCAGAAGAAGGCGTAGATGTACGGCGCGGGCAGTGCGCCAATATCCAGCCAAATACAGGCAAGGCACACCGCCGCCATCAGCAGCAGGATGCCGAACAGGCGCAGGTACATCCACGGCATTTGCCATTGGCGGACGGCTTTTTGCGGGTTTTCCATCTGGCGTGTCAGCGCTCGGAAAGCTTCTCCCCGTGCGTGACGGCGGAAGGCGGATGCCATCACATCCCGAAAGCTGATTTTCAATTCGTTTTGCATTTAGGCTTTTTCCCCCTTTCTCATACTAATTCGATTCTAAAACATAGCATCGAGTATAGCAGATTTTTCGTTCCGGCAAAGCTGAGTGAAGCGAGGCGTACTGGAGGTACGCGCGAGCGGAACGAAGCAAAGCCGGGACGGAAAAGATGCTGTGCGAATGCCATGTTTTAGATGAGAATTAGTATCACTGAATGACGAAGCATTCGTCCTTCGATCCGATTTCCACCCGGTCGCCGCGCTTCAGCGGAACATCCTGCTGCGGCGGAATCCGTGCGCCATTGACCTTCGTGCCGTTGGCGGAGTTCAGGTCGCGGATAACCAGCCCATCCGCCGTCAACCGCACCTCGCAGTGCTTCCGGCTGACCTGCTTGGATGCAAGCACCAGCTGGCAGGATGCCTCCCGCCCCAGCGAAATCGGCTTGTTTCTCGGCACACGCAGCTTTTGCCCGCTGAATGAACCCGCCTGCCCGCAGAGCATCGGCGTATCCGGCGTGTCAGACACTTTCGGCGCGTCGATTTTTCCGTAATGTTCCATGTACGCCAATGTTTTGCCGCGCTCGCTCGCCGCCAAGGCTTGGCGGATGCCGCCGCGCAGCACAAGGAGCAGCGCTGTCCACTCGACAACCGCGACAATCAGTTGACTCATGAACAGCGGATAATCGCCAATGGTCAGTATCGTTACCGTGAGAAACCAGTAGGAAATCGGCAAGTACTCCTTGCTGGCATTATTGAGTGCGTGGCAGCCCATGCCAAGCACAAGGCAGAGAATCACCCGCCAGTTCAGGAAATGGCGCAGCTTCAGCTTTTCCCCGTTCGCCGCCAGCCCCAGTGCGCCCAAAACCGGGGTTGTAAACAGCAGGTGATTAGAGAACAGCGTCCAGAAGTTCCGCGCTTCCATCGTGTTCAGCCCATGGACATAGCCATACTGCGTTGTTTCGATGAAGGCGAATCCGGATGCAACCGCCGCGCCAATCACCAGCCCATCCAGCGCGTTCAGTTTGCGCCTTGACAGCAGGATAAACAGAATGCAAATCAGGATTTTTGCGGGTTCCTCGGCTACCGCCGCCCACGACTTCGAATACTCCTCCCCCAGCGAAAACACATGCTCCATGAGCCGAAAAAACGGTGACGCGATGGCAATACTCGCCAGCCCTCCGACAAGCAGCAGCCCCAGCAAATCAAAGATGGAGAGATTGCCATACATGTCCATCTCCCAGATAAACAGCACCATCGTCCACGGAATCACCGTACTGCCGACAATGTTGGCAATGACAGACAGCGGGAAATTAAACTCCATCTTGAGTTTAGGCGAAATATACACCATCGTCTCCGCCGCGAAAGTCAGCAGCACCGTCGCAATCAGCAGCATCACGAACAAGCGCAGGAACATCCACGGGCGCTGCCACGTTTCCAGCATTTCCGCCGTCAGCGCGGGGCGGCGCGTCAGGGAGCGGAACGCGTCACCCTTTTTATGGCGCTTGAGGGTCTGCGCGAAGATGTCCTTCACGCCCAGCCGCCCCTGCTGCACCTCCGCCAGAAACTGCGTGTTGCCGCCGAAATGCAGCGCCCTGCCGCACGCTGGGCAGACGGTGCTGAAGGGGATTTCCCGAAAACAATAGGGACACTTCAAGGCAATGCTCCTTTCTGATGCGGATTACAGGCGGCGCACCTCGAACACATTCTCTTTTCCGCCGAGCGTGAAGGCGTCGCCGGGATGAAGCGTCACGCCCTTGCCAACCGTCAGCTGCTGCCCGCCCGCCATCGTGCCATACGTCGAGCCGAGGTCGATGAGGATGATTTGCCCGTCCGCCGTGGGTTCTGCCGCGCAGTGCACGCTGCTGATGCCATGGGCGTCCTTGGGGTAGATGATGGAACAGTGCTTCGGGTCACGCCCGATGACGACGCGCGAGGAAATGGGGAACGTCATGCCCTGCAATGCGCCGCCGATGCACGCCAGCGCGACGCGGGCTTTCGATGCTTCCTCCACCTGCTGGGTGGGTTCATCCGGCACTTCCGGGGGAAGGGGCTTCGTTTCCGCCGCCTCCTGCTGATTTATGCCGCCTTTCTTCCTGCCGCGCGTGAGAACAAGGGCGACGACTGCCGCCGCAAGAACGCCGATGATGACGTAGAGCACGGTTTGCGTCTGGGATTCGGCTGCGGGGGATTCCGTCGGTGCGGCGGTCGGGGCAGCGGTCGGATGCTCCGCTGCTTCCGCAAGGTCATAATACGCATTCAAATCCAGATAGCGGTGGTTTTTGTCCGCAAGCCCCAGCATCACAACAGTGCCATCGCTGCTTGACCCGAAAATCGGGCTGCCCTGCGCCAGCGCTGATCCGCTGTATGTGCCGAACAGTTCGCCCTTTGCTGGGCGCGTCGCCGCCACCACTTCCGGCATAATGATCAGCCCATCCGCGTCTTTTTGCACAAAGCCGCTTATGGTGCCGTCCATTTCGCCGCCGGACAGACCGATGGTTTCGCCGTATGCCACGTTGCCGCTCATGTACAGGCTGGGAATATCATGCGCGCCATCAAGGACAAACCGGATGACGGAATTTTCCTCCTTGCCCACGCGCACGCTGTACGATTTTTCCTCCATGAAGTCGTACAGCTCCAGCGTCGTCCCGCGCGCGGCGTATTCCCGCAGTTTATCGCTGCTCACGGCGATTATGCTGTCGTCGATGTAGCAGACTGCCATCGTCACCAGATGATTGTTGTCATAAACGCCGAGCCAGCCGCCCTCAAAGGTCGCCTTTGCGGACGATTTGTTATCCATCGACGCGTCCGCCATGCTGGATACATCCGGCTTTTTCATGCGCTCCTGCAAGCCGGTCAGGCCGTTTCCATCCAGCGCCTTTTCCGCCCACGCGGTGCACCCCGCCAGCAGGCAGAGCATCATCAGCACCGCGAAGAACCTGCGCATCCACTGTTTCATGGTTTTCTCTCCTTTACGCTTGTATCCGGTTCAGTTTGCGTATGTTTGCAATCTCGATAATCACCGCTGTAAAGTTATCCTGATTCGCCTTTTTCTCCATCAGCACCGCATCTTCCAGCTTATGCGCCGCCTCCACCACGTTTGGGCTTCGGACAAGCACGCGTGTCAGCGTTTCGTCGTCCAGCGTACCGAACACGCCGTCGGACATCAGCACGATTTTATCCCCGCTGTTCAGCGGAATCGCCTCGGCGGGGAAATCCATCGCCGGGTCATCCGCCAGTCCCAGATAGCTCGTCAGCGCGCGGCAACGCGGATTCTCCGCCACCTCCCGCCACGGAATCAGCCCCAAAGCCGCCTGATGGCGCAGCATCGCGGCGTAGTTGTGCTCGCGGTTGAGCGTCAGCAGCGCACCATCCCGCAGGAGGGCAATGCGGCTGTCCCCGATGGTGAGGAAGTCAAGCTTGCCGTCGCGGATGTTCGCCAGCACCAGCGTTGACCCTGACCCTGAACCCGTGAAGCGCTTCTGCACCATGTCCAGCACGCTGTGCGCGACGCTCGCCAGCGTTTCGCCCGTGCCGCCGGGGGCTTGCGGGAAACTGCGCAGTGCCGCCAAAACTGCTGCTTGGCTCAGTTCGCCGCTGTTCGTCATGCCGCCCATGCCGTCCGCCAGCACTGCCAGCACACCTCTTGAATGCCGCAATTTCTCGTCCTGCAGGGGCGACACGCCGAACGCGTCCTGCTGATAATTCCGTTTGCCGATGTTGTGTACGTTGCCAACCTCCGTCACATCAAGGATTGGCGGCTCGCCGGGCATATCCATGACGGCAATCGTCGGTCCGCTCTGCGCGGTCTCCGCCGTCCGCTTTCTCCTCCCCGACCGCGCAAGCAGCGCAATCAGCACCACGAGCACCATCACCGCCAGCGCAAGGAGCACCATCAGCCCATACTGCTGAACAAAAAAACCCAGCTGCCCCGACACGTCCACAGGTGTTTCCACACCGGGTTCAGCGCCCGACGTGGGCGCGGGCGTGTCAGACCGCTGGGTGGGTACCGCAGAGCTTGCAGGCGGCTCTGCGGTACTGGTGGTTTGTGAGGGCTGATTGGTCGTTTCGGCAAGCACCGCCTGAATCGGGAAAAGCGTAAAGAGCATCAGCATCATTGCCAGAAGGATGGAAAACAACTTTTTCGCCCTCATGCTGTGTTCCTCCCCTTACGCCTGCGTCCAGTCCCAATCGAAGGCATCGCTGCTGAAGGGAACGAACATCAGCTTCGTTTTGCCCAGCTCGATGATGTCGCCGCGCTTGAGCTGCGTGGTGGAAAGCAGGGGCATCCCATTCAGGCGGACGATGGAGCGGCCGCCCATGAATCCGCAGTAGAAGCTGCGGCTGTTCGCGTCGTAGGTGACGACCATCGGGCTGTCGCGGGAGATGGTGGCATCGCCGGCGATGTAGATGTCCATCTGCACCGAGCGGCCGAGGTAGTTGTTTTCCTTGTGGATTTCGTAGGAGCGGCCACGATCGGGGCCCTCGATGCACACCAGCCAGCCAACGACCGGGCGCACCTCCTTGGACATATCCAGCCCGATTGTCTCGCCGCCGCCAAATCCCGTGGTCGGATTCACGGGAACGGTCGGTTCAAGCCCGTTGTCCACCGGAATCACGTTCGGCTGGGTGTGCACCTTGTCCTCGTTCGTGCCGCAGTAGGGGCAGCTGTCGTAGCGTTCTGCGTCGTAGAAATGGCCGACGCTGCACTGCTTCATAATCATATGGATTTTCCTCCTTCAATCGTGCTCCGCTTGGGTCGGCGGGGCTTGCTTTCACTGGGAATTATAGCACTTGATGATGGCGGGTTTTCCCGCTCATTTCCGCGCGGCGAAATCATACTATTTCCAAATGAGAATGCGCCAAGGCGCGAGCAGATGGCGCAGGTGAATTTGGAAATAGTATCAAAGCCCATTACAGCAGCTCATGATACTTGCGGATATACAGCTTCTTCATCAGCGTTGCCAGCACCATGTAGCCCAGCACAATCAGCGCCAGATAGGCGAAGTAGACAGGCGGGAGGGCGCACAGCCCCAGCGGCGCGGCGAGGGGCGTGAAGGGCAGCAGCGTCACGACGGCAATGCCGAGCATCGTCAGCAGCATCACCGGCAGGGACGCGTGGCTCTGGATGAACGGCAGCTTCTTGGTGCGAATCATGTGCATGACGAGCGTCTGCGTCCACATGGATTCGATGAACCAGCCGGTCTGGAACAGCGCGGCGAACTTGTCCTGCATCGCGGGGTTGGTCAGCTGCGCGAAGGTCATGCCGCCGCACGCCATCGGGGCAATCACGAAATACAGCAGCAGGTACGTCGCAATGTCGAACAGCGAACTGACCGGGCCCATCCAGAGCATGAAGCGGCTGATGCCCGACGCATCCCACGTCCGCGGCACTTTGAGGTACTCCGCGTCCACGTTGTCCCACGGAATTGCGGTGCAGGAAATATCGTAGATGAGGTTCAGCAGAATCAGGTGCAGGGACGCCATCGGCAGGAAGGGCAGGAACGCGCTGGCAGCAAGGACGGAGAACATGTTGCCGAAGTTCGACGCAGCCGTCATCTTGATGTACTTCATCATGTTCGCGTAGATTTTCCGCCCCTCGATAACGCCCTTTTCCAGCACCATCAGGTCTTTTTCCAACAGGACGACGGACGCGCTTTCCTTGGCGATATCCACCGCGGTATCTACGCTGATGCCCACGTCCGCCGCCTTCATCGCAGCTGCATCATTGATGCCGTCACCCATATAGCCCACGGAATGCCCCTTCTGGCGCAGGACGGTGACGACGCGCGCTTTCTGGGCGGGCGAGAGCTTCGCGAAGACGGTAATTTCCTCCGCCGCCTGCGCAAGCGCTTCATCATCCATCGCGTCAATGTCTGCGCCGAGCAGCACGCGTTCAGCATTCATCCCAACCTGACGGCAAATGGCGCAGGTGACTTTCTCGTTGTCGCCGGTGAGAATCTTCACACCGACGCCGTATTCCCGCAGGGCGTGAATCGCGTCGCGGGTCGTTTCCTTCGGCGGATCGAGGAAAGCAAGGAAGCCGATGAGCACCATGTCCTTCTCGTCCGCCGTGGAGAACTGCCCTTCCGGCGCGGGATTTGTCTTTTGCGCAACGGCAATCACGCGCATACCGCCGCCGTTGAGCTCATCTGCCTTGCGCAGGACGTAGGCGCGCACCTTGTCCGTCAGCGGAACGATTTTGCCCTTGCTTTCCGCATGGGTGCAGCACGCCAGCATCTCCTCCACCGCGCCCTTGGTAACCAGCTGGGTCTTGCCCTTGCGGTCGCGCACAACAACGCTCATGCGGCGGCGCTCGAAGTCAAACGGGATTTCGTCCACCTTCTTGAAGCGGGCAATCAGCTCATCCGCGCCAAGCTGACGCTGTTTGTCGATGACGGCAATGTCAATCAGGTTCTTGAGGCCCGTCTGGAAGTAGCTGTTCAGGAACGCGTGGCGAAGTACGCGGTCGTCCGGCTCGCCGTCTACGTTCAGGTGATATTCCAGTACCACCTTGTCCTGTGTGAGCGTACCAGTCTTGTCCGTGCAGAGGATGTCCATCGCGCCGAGGTTCTGAATCGCGTTCAAGTCCTTGATGATGACCTTCTCGCGGCTCATGGTCATGGCGCCCTTCGCCAGCGAGGTGGTCACAATCATCGGCAGCATTTCCGGCGTCAGACCGACGGCAATCGAAATGGCGAACAGCCCCGCCTGAATCCAGTCGCCATCGCTCAGACCGTTGATGAGCAGCACAATCGGCACCATCAGCAGCATAAAGCGAATCAGCACCCACGAAACGCTGTTGACACCCTTCTCAAAGGTGGTCTTCGGCGGCTTGACGTTCAGCGCCTTTGCCATTGCGCCGAGCATCGTGTCATGCCCGACGGCGAGGACGACCGCCGTTGCGCTGCCGCTGACGACCGTGCTGCCCATGAACGCCAGATTGCCACATTCGGTCAGGCTGCCGACCGTCTGGCAGACCGCGCCGGACTTTTCCACCGGCTCACTTTCCCCAGTCAGGCTGGATTGGCTGAGGAACAAGTCCTTCGCGCGGAGGATGCGCACGTCCGCCGGGAGCATGTCGCCCGCAGACAGCGACACGATGTCGCCCACGACGATTTCTTCCAGCGGGATTTCCTTCTTCTCGCCCTCGCGTGTCACGCAGACTGTCGTGTGAATCATCTCGGAGAGCTTCGCCGCGACATTGCCGCTGCGGGTCTCCTGCACGAAGCGGAGAATGCCGGAAATCAGCACCATGATGGTGATGATAATGACCGTCGCCCAGCTTTCGTCGCCCGGATCGACCATCGCGACATTCGTCAGCGCGCTGAAAATCGCCAGCAGCACCAGCACGACGGTGAACGGATTGATGAACGCGGCGGCGAGACGCTTGTACAGCGGCGTGCGCTGGCTCGTCGGCAGCACATTGCGGCCGTAGCGGTCGCGGGCTTCTTCCGCCATTTCTTCCGTGAGGCCATTTTCCGACACGTTCAGCGCCGTGCGGAGATTCATTTCGTCGGTTTGCGCCGCCCACGTCAGGCGGTCGACGGTCGCGCGGTTGTTTTCCGCCAGCATCTGCGAGGCGGTCAGAGTAACTTTCTTCTTCAGGTTCAGCGTCATGGCGTTTTTCCTCCTGTTCATCGGTCAAAGGAGCGCCATGAAAGCCGATACTTTACAGAATCTGGCTGATGCGAAGACGCATGGGTCGCCGCATTTCATGGCTGCTCCGGGAAAAGGCAAAGCATAATGGATAACCGCCCGCGTCCATGCGTCTCACATCCTTTCATCATCATCAAATCAAATTTTGCGCACGAAAAAACCACCGCCCTGCAAAAACACGCAAAACGGTGGAAAAAAGCGTACACAAACACACCTGCTGTGCTGTCAGCCGAAATTCACCCCTTTATTCATACAAAAGGGCACAAAAACGGCGACCTGAAAACAGGCAATGTCAGTCCGCGAACGGCGAGTGTCCGCGGAGCATGGCGCAATCCAACGTTTTGCTGCGTCTACTGTGACTTATGTCCACGCACAATCGCCTTCCTTTCGCTGCAAATTCTTTCGGGGCGGCCGCATGGGCTTTTCCCGGTTCGCCGTCATTATAACAGACGTTTTTTGCGGTGTCAAGCCCTGAAAACAAAAGTGCCCGAAATTCCCCGTTTTCAGGGCATTTCGGGCACGGTGATATTTTGACCAAATCAGCGGATGCTGGACGTCGCTGTGTGCGTGCCGCTCGCCAGTATTTGGCTCATGCCATTCGGCAGCGTCAGTTCGCAGCGCGTGCCGACCGGGACGCATACCGTCACGGTGAAGGTGTTTTCCGCCGTTTTCCACTGCACGCTTGCGTCGCCGTAGGGGGTGCGTACCTTCGCGGAGGCGCTCGTCAGCCCGCCGCCCAGAATCGGCTTGACCCGGAAAGTCTTATAGCCGGCCTCCGTCGGCTCAATGCCCGCAATGCGGCGGTACAGGAAGTCGCCGACCGCGCCGGATGCGTAGTGGTTGTAGGAAATCATCTTGTCCGTGCCGTCATCGCCAATCGGGCAGACGCCGTTCTCGTCCAAGCCGTCCCAGCGTTCCCAAATCGTCGTCGCGCCCGCCTTGACTTCGTAGAGCCATGAGGGGCATTTCGTGTTCAGCAGCATATGGTATGCGGCATCCACCTGCCCATTGTCGCACAGCGCGAAGAGGATGTACGGCGTGCCGGGGAAGCCCGTGCCGATGCACCAGTCGTTGCGCTTCGCCAGCGCGGCGAGATTCGCGGCGGCTTTTTCCCGAATCTGCTGCGTGGGGAACATATTCAGGTAGATGGGCAGGACGTAAGCAGTCTGGAACTCCTCCAGCAGCTTACCGTTGCCGTCCGTGAGCAGCGAACAGTACGCATCCGCCGTCTTTTCGGAAAGCAGGCGATAGTGCTTCGCGTCCTGCGTTTCGCCCAGAATATCCGCGATTTTCGCCAGCAGCGCGCTTGTGTTGCACAGCGACGCCGTGCCTGTCCACTTGATGCGTCCCTGCCACTGGCTCATCTGCGGCACGTCCGGCGCAACCCAGTCGCCGAAGCCCAGCGTGCCGGGCATTTCCCAGAGATAACGGTGCTTGCCGAAGCCGAAGCCGCACCAGAAGCGGCAGGCGTTGACGTACTTCTTCATCGTCGGATACATCCGGCGCAGCACGTCCACATCGCCCTGCGCCATATACTGCGCCCACGGCACGAGGACGCACGCATCCCCCCACCAAGCGACCGCCATTTTCGGCATCGTCGCGGGGAAGCCGTAGCCCTGCACAGGCACCGTGTTCGGCAGACCGCCCGTCGGCAGCTGCTCCGCCTGCACGTCCAGAAGCCACTTGTCCAAGAAGCGGTTCATGTCGAAATTGAACGCCGCCGTCGGCGCGAACACGGCAATATCGCCCGTCCAGCCCATGCGCTCGTCGCGCTGCGGGCAGTCGGTGGGAATATCCATGAAGTTTGACTTCGCACTGCGGACGATGTTCTCCTGCAGGCGGTTGAGCATCTCGTTCGAGCAGCGGAACGAACCCGTCTGCTGGATGTCGGAGTACAGCATGACGCCCGTCACCTGCACGTCTTCTTCCCGCACGCCCTCGACGCTGATGTAGCGGAAGCCCATGTACGTCAGCCGCGGCGACCACGTCTGCTTGCCGTCCTTGCAGATGTACGTCGCCGTCGCTTTCGCCGTGCGCAGGAACGCCGTGTTCAGCGTACCGTCAGGGTTCAGCACTTCGCTGTGGCGGATGGTAATCTTCTGCCCGCGTTTTCCCGTGACCGTCAGGCGCACCACACCTGCGAAATTCTGCCCGAAATCGTAAATCAGCGCATTGCCCAGTTTCTTGCAGCTTACGGGAGCGAACGTCTCGTGTTCCTTCACGTCTGCGCCGTAATCCGCCATCAGCTTCGGCTTCACGCGCAGACGTTCCTGCACGGCGCTCCGCCAAGCCGCCTTGTCCAGTTCTGCGGTTGCATCATACGTTTCGCCGTCGTAGAAATCCGCCATGCGGACAGGACCGTCCTCTGTCACCTGCCAGCTTTCGTCTGTGCCGATGACCTCCGTGCTGCCGTCGCGGTAGGTAATCCGCAGTTCCGCCAGCAGCGCCTGACGATCCGCCGTCACGCGGTTGACGCGCGTGAACACGAACGACCCGACCGCCCAGCCGCCCGCGACCGTCGCAGTGATGCAGCTGCCTGAATGCAGCATGTCCGTCACATCATACGTTTGGTACATCAGCTGATGCGCGTAGGACGTGAAACCGGGCGCGAAATACCGTTCACCGACTTTCTGCCCGTCGATGTTCAGCTCGTAGATGCCCATTGCCGTGGCGTACAGCTTCGCCTGCGCGATTTCGCCCCGAAGCGGCAGCGCCTTGCGGAACACCATCGGCACGGGCGAAACCTTCTTTTCCTTGAACACATACGCGCCGTCGGTAATCCACTTGCCCTGCCACGGCGTATCCATGCGTCCCGTCTCGAAGGTCAGGCGGGCAGTATCTGTTTCGCCGCTGTCCGACGTGACGGTAAGCGTCGCGGTATACGTTGTGAAAGGCTTGAGCGGCTGCCCGGCATAGCGCGTTCCGCATTGGTCGGGATTGCGGATTGTCCAGCCGTTCACCGTCAGTTCAGCGGACTGAACGGATGCGCCCGCGCGGTCGGATGAGACGAAATAGGCAAACGTCGGGGCGGCGCAGTCGGTCACCAGATGGTCGCGCAAGCCCTCGCAAGTAAACGATTGAATCTGAAACATGTTTACCACCTGCCGAATGAGATTGAAAACGGCGGTCAAGAGAATCGTCGAGATTCCCCTGACCGCCGCAAGTTCGATTACTTCTTCAGGGTGAAGAACGCGCTGACGATACCGGCGATGCTGGAAACAGCCAGCAGCACCAGATTCACAATCGCGCAGGTGGCGGAGGACATATTCGCCGCCGTCTGCACTTCAAGCAGCACATCCGCGTTGGAGAAGTAAATGAAGGCGAACCCTTCGACGCGGGCAGACACCAGATTGATGAAGGCAAGCGCCAGCAGCGCGGGAGCCGCAATCTGGCACAGACCCGTCAGCAGATCTACAACCTTCTTCGCGCCCTTGACCATGCTCAAGACGACCGCAGCCGCCTCCAGCACAGCCGCGCCCACCACCATCAGCACAAGGTTCGACACCGTGGCATTCTGGAAGTAGCCGGCAGCGGACGTGTTAATCAGATACGCAACCAGCGCGGCAAGGCTCAGGACACAAGTGACGATGGAGAGCCAAGCGCCGGCAGAGAGTTTTTTCGTGGCGTTCATGTTTATTCCTCCTTGTCCTCAACGCTTGTTCTCAACGCGCACAACGACAGGCTTCTTTTCCGGCAGGAGCGTCAACACAACCCACGCGAGGAAGAACAGGACAGCCAGAATGCTGCTGGCGTAGGTGGTGACGGTCAGCGCGGTATCCCACCAGGTGTTCACGCGCTGGGTGGAGATGTTCAGAATCGCGCTGTTGGCGAAGATGTAGAGCTGGTACTTCAGGTTTTCACGCGCCTGCTCAACGAGGTTCGAGTCCTTCGACACCGTTTCGAGGGAGATGTGCGGCCAAACCGCGTCCACGCCGCCCTCGCCAAGGTTGATGTGGCTGTTGTCCGCCGCGAAGTCAGCAACCTGCGTGATGCCCGCCATAACCATGGATTCGGCGTTGAAGTACAGGTAGTTGTTCATCATGTCGGTGGAAATCAGACCCTTGAAGCCCCATTCACCGCGGACAATCTTCTGAATCATGCCCACATGGTGGGAAGCGTTCGTTGCGCCGATACGGTTGAAGGCAATCATGACGCCCATGCCGAACGCATCGCTCAGCGCGCCCTCGAAGCCGCGCAGGTCGGTTTCACGGAACTTCTGCTCGGTCATGTACGCGGAGATGCCGGAGCGGTTGTGTTCCTGATCGTTGAAGCCCATGTGCTTCGGGCCGTTGATGATGCCCTTGTCGGAGCAGCCCTGAACCACTTCACGGCCGATGACGTTGGTCAGCATCGGGTCTTCGGAGATGTACTCGTAGTTGCGGCCGTTGTACGGCGTGCGGTTCAGCGTCAGACCGCTGCCCCACAGGTCGTAGCGTTCAACCCACAGGCAGGAGTTGCCCTCAACCAAGCCCCACTGATACGCCAGTTCCGGGTTGAAGGAGCAGCCCAGCAGCGTCTGGGAGTTGACATTGAACTTGTAGGTCTTGCCAGTCGCCTCGTCGGTGTAGCCAGCGCTGATGCCGGTCGGGCCTTCGTTCTGGAGGACGACGGGGTTGTCGATGTTGGTCAGGGTATCGGAGCGGCTGCCGCCGTGGATAACTGCGCCGACCGCTTCGTCGATGGTGATAGCATGAACCAGCTTGTCCCAGTAGGGGTCATTGATGTTGTTCAGCTGTTCCGCGCCGATTTCGGATGCCGTGAATTTCGGGCCGGGGACAGCTTCTACCGCCGCGCCCGTGTCGGAAATGGTGTAGGTTTCGCCGCGCATTTCGGCAATCCACTGATCCTTCTTCGGGCTGTCAGCAATCTTGAGGTTCAGCTTGTTGTAGTTAATCGGGAAAGTATTCCAGTCCTGACGGGTCAGGTAAGTGACCGTGCCGGGCAGCCAGTAGTTCAGGTCGGCGTCGTCCGCCACGTTGGTAACGGTCGTGTTGTTGGCAATGGCAAAGGTGGTGTTGTCCAGCGCGTCGAGCTTCCAGCTCACAACCGCGTTCTTGCCCGCCGCATCCATGCCGTCGGCCGTGGTCTTGCCCTGCGCCGCCAGAATGTTGTTGACCGCCTCATGCGCGCCGGCTGCTGCCGTGAAGTAGTAGTCGCCCGCATCGAGGATGTAGGTCTTGGCGTTGTTCGCGTCGTAGCTTGCCAGATACTTGGTGGGAATAGTAATGGTAACTTCCTTGCTCTTGCCGGCGGCGACGTCCACCTTGGCAGAGTTCAGGAACATGACCGCGGACTTTTCAACCAGATTCGTGCGGTCATAGTCGGTGTAGGGCTGCTGCACATACAGCTGGGTGAGGAATTTGCCGTCCTGATTGGAGTTGTTCTTCACTTCGACGACGGCGGTGATGTTGCCGTTCACGCTGCGGTCAACCGTCACGCTCTTGATGGTCTGGGTGTAATCAAGGTAGCTCAGGCCGTGACCGAAGGTGTAGAGCATTTCGTCACCGTAATTCCACGCGCTGCCCTGCGTTGCGCCGGCTGCGCTGTTGGCGTTGCCCTGCCCCATAACGGCGTCAAAGTAGCGGGTTTCGTAGTACTTGTAGCCGACGTAGATACCTTCCGCCTCGACGATGTACATGCCGCCGTTGTAGGTGGTAGCACCGCCGAAGGAACCGGCGCCGACGTTCTGGATTTCCACGCCGGGATAACGCGGGTCGGCATTGTTTGCGGCGATTTCGTAGTCCGCGAAGTAGTCGCCGCCAACGTTCTGCACTGCCGGGATGGACTGGTGGTCACGCACAAAAGCGTTCGCCAGCGCACCCGTCGCGTTGACCTTGCCGGTCAGCACGTTCGCGATGCCGATGGTCTGGTAGTCGTTCGGGCAGCCGATGTAGCAGATGCCGTCCACCTCGTGCGAGCCGCCCTCGGCGATATCGGCAATCATCATGTTGTTGCCGGTGTTCAGCAGCACGATGACCTTGGAGCAGGTTTCCTGCGCTGCCGCGATGACCGCCAGCTCATCGGCGGAGAGCTTCAGCGGATCTTCGCCGGTTGCTTCGCCCGCGTAGTTCAGCGCAGAACCGGGCTGGTAGGTGCTGCCCTCGCCAGCGCCGCGCGCAAACACGCAGATGCCGATGCTGTCCTTGGCGATAGCTTCCTTCCAGTTTGCCGGAACGCCCAGCGCCTCGAACTCCGTCGGCGGAACTTCCGCAATCTGGTAGGTCGTCCAGTCACCCGGCGCGCTGACGTACATATGGTCATACACCGTGGTCGGAACTTCCTGACCCGTCCAGCGGTTGGCGCGCATCTCGGTGTGCATGTTGATGATGTTGGTCAGGTAGTAGTCCTTCAGCGTCTCATTGACGTTGAGGCCTGCACCTGCCAGCGCATCCGCCAGCGATGCCGCGTCCGCGTTGCCGCCCTTCGGCCCATAGACATTATACGCCGCCAGACCGAACAAGGCAACGTTCGCGTTCGCTTTCAGCGGAAGAACGCCGTTGTCGTTCTTCATGACGACCGTACCTTCTTCGCCTTCACGGATGGCGATGTCGCGCGCCGCCGCCGCCATGTCTTCGATGGTCGCGTAGTCGGTCTTGAAGCGCGCCGCGCTGTCGTCATTGATGGTCACATAGCTTTCCGTACCCAAGGTATCGTCCAGTGCGCCGCGGTAGGTGTTCGCCACACCCGTGCCGACGATGGAGAGAACCATCAGGCAGGTCATGAGTGCCGCAAGGCCTCTCATTGCAGGGGTAAATTTCTTCGCCTTCATGTGTTTCCTTCCTTTCACCAAGGCTTGAGATTGATTTTAGTATAGCAGAAAAAAATCACGCAGCACATTTTCGGCGCAAACTGTCTTTATTTTGGCGTGTGTGGATTTTATACAGTAATTCTCCCAGATTTCGCAGGCCGGTTTTGTGCATATCCACAATGTGCAAAACATTACAGGCATTTTGCCTGCTTTTTCCGTGCGAAAAGGCTTCCTTTTGCGCAAGAGATTTGCTATACTATTGGAAACCAAGCTGTTTGCAAAGGAGGTCGGCCCGATGATTCGCGTAGCACTGGTTGAAGACGAGGAAAGCAGTCAGCGCACACTGGTGGAGTATCTGGAACGGTTTTCGCAGGAGATTAACGAGAAGATTCACGTCTCCATCTTTCCGGACGGCGCAGAAATCGTCGAGGACTACCGCGGCAATTACGATATCATCCTCATGGACATCCTGATGCGCTACATGGACGGCATGGAAGCTGCCAGCGAGATTCGCAAGGTGGACAAGGAGGTCGTCATTCTCTTTATTACCAGCACGCCGCAGTACGTCATGAAGGGCTACACGGTGGATGCGCTGGATTATGTGCTCAAGCCCGTGAGTTACTTCGCTTTTTCGCAGCGGATGCAGCGCGCCTTGGAGCGCATGAAGCACCGCACGCGCAAGTTCATCTCCGTTCCCTTCCAAGGCGGAATGCGCAAGCTGGATATCTCCCAGATTCGCTATATCGAGGTCGTCAATCACAGTTTGATTTACCATCTGGACGGCGAAACGCTGGAGGCGAAAGGCGTTCTGTCCGAATTGGAGGAAGCGCTGACAGCATACCACTTTTTCCGCTGCAACAAGTGCTATCTGGTCAATCTGGAACACGTCAACGGCGTGAACGAAAACTGCGCGGACGTGGACGGCGATCAGATTCAGGTCAGCCGCCCGAAGAAAAAGGCGTTTCTGGACGCCCTGAACAACTACATCAACGAGGTAGGCAAATGATGCACGTCGATTTGTCGCATACGCCGGGTCTGCTCTATGCGCTGGCATACTGGCTGAGCAGTACCTTCTATATTCAATTGTATGGCAGTCCATTCAGCAAGGGCAGGAAATTCGGCATCAGCGCTGGATTTCTTGCCCTGATTGCCGGTTTCATGACGCTGACGGACGGTGTTTCCGCGATTGGCTTTTTCCCCTGCATGGGCGTGACAGTCGCGCTGATTTTTTTCTATATTCGCATTGCAACGCACATGCCATGGGCGAACGCGGGCTACTATTGCGCCCGCGCATTCATCTTGGGCGAATTTTCCGCGTCGCTGGCGTGGTATCTGTTCTATTTCTTCGTGACGGTGCCGGGGCTGCCGCTCACGGTTTGGACAACGATACTCGTTTTTGCTGCTGTCCACGCCATCATCCTCTACACCATGTTTCTGCTGGAACGGAAATACCGCGACGGCTCAAAGCTCATCAAAATTACCGCGCGGGAACTGTTCACCGCTGCCGTCCTTGCGATTGCCGTCTTTTCCGTCAGCAACATCAGCTTTGCCTTCACCGGAACGCCCTTTTCCAGCCAGTTCACGGCGGAAGTCTTCATCATCCGCACCACCGTTGACCTCGGCGGCGTCGCGATGCTGTTCGCCTATCACGTCGTCATTCTGGAAATCAGCACAGAGCGTGAAATGGAGCATTTGCAGGCGCTGCTGCACATGCAGTACGAGAGTTACCGCATTTCAGAAGAGTCCATTGCCTTGGTCAACCAGAAGTATCATGACCTGAAGCACCATATTCAGCTGCTGCGCGCCGCCTCCGCCGCCGAGCGCACGGAGTACCTCGACCAGATGGAGCAGCAGATTCGCACCTACGAGGCGCAGAACAAGACCGGCAATCGCGTGCTGGACACAATTCTGACCGCAAAGACCATCCAATGCCAGAGCGAAGGCATCAGCCTGACCTGCGTCGCCGACGGACAGGCGCTGGATTTCATGAACCCGATGGACATCAGCGCCCTGTTTGGCAATGCGCTGGACAACGCAATCGAAAGCGTGAAGAAACTCCCGAACCCGGAGCAGCGCCTGATTCACGTTTCCGCCATGCGCCAGAAGGACTTTCTGCGCATCCGCGTGGAGAACTGTTACAGCGGCGAGCTGCGCTTTGTGGACGGTATGCCGACGACAACCAAGCGAGACGCACGCTACCACGGCTATGGGCTGAAGAGCATCCAGAGCATTGCTAACAGCTACGGCGGGTCGGCGACAATTGATACGAAGGATGGATGGTTTGAATTGCGGCTGCTTCTCCCCGTGCCAAAGGAGAAAAAGGGAGAAACGGCAGAGAAGCGTGATGAAAGAACAAAAGCATAAAAAGGAAGGAACCCTGCAGGACAAGCGCAGGAAAGCATTGCTCCGCCCCTCTGCAGGGCGAAATTTCGCCGGGAAAGCCATTGACAAAGGGGCTGAAGTTTGTTACAATAACCGATAACCTACGGCAAACTGAGGCTGGAAGGTTCCAGTTTCGGCAAAAAAAGACGCATTACGAGGAGGATTTTCGCCCATGCTGCAAAAGGTTGTTCGGGAAGGTCTTACATTCGATGATGTGCTGCTGGTTCCGGCCCGCAGTGAAGTGCTGCCCAAGGAAGTCGATCTTTCGATTCAGCTCACCCCTGTGATTAAGCTGAACATTCCGCTGATGTCTGCCGCAATGGACACGGTAACGGATTCCCGCATGGCCATTGCAATGGCGCGCGAAGGCGGTTTGGGCATCATCCACAAGAACATGTCCATTGCAGAACAGGCAGCGCAGGTTGATAAGGTGAAGCGCTCTGAGCACGGCGTTATCACCGACCCCTTCTTCCTCTCTCCCGATCACCTGATTCAGGACGCGGAAAACCTGATGGCGCGCTATCGCATCAGCGGCGTGCCGATTACCCGCGACGGCAAACTTGTCGGCATCCTGACCAACCGCGACCTTCGCTTTGAAACGGATTACAGCCGCAAAATCAGCGAAGTCATGACCAGCGAAAACCTCATCACCGCGCCTGTCGGCACGTCGCTTGAGCAGGCGAAGCAGATTCTGGCGAAGCACCGCATCGAGAAGTTGCCGATTGTGGATGAAAACGGTATGCTGCGCGGTCTGATTACCATCAAGGACATTGAAAAGTCCACCAAGTACCCCAACTCCGCCAAGGATGCCAAGGGTCGTCTGCTCTGCGGCGCGGCGGTCGGCGTGACGCACGATGTGTTCGATCGCATCGAAGCGTTGCTGGACGCGAAGGTGGACGTGATTTCCATCGATACGGCGCACGGCCATTCCGTCGGCGTGCTGCGTCAGGTGGAAGCCATCCGCAAGCGCTTCCCGGATATTCAGCTGTTCGCGGGCAATGTGGCGACGGCGGCGGCAACCCATGACCTGATCTCCGCGGGCGTTGACTGCGTGAAGGTCGGCATTGGGCCGGGCTCTATCTGCACGACCCGTGTTGTGGCAGGCATCGGCGTGCCGCAGGTGACGGCGGTGGCGGACTGCGCGGAAGAGGCCGACAAGCACGGCATCCGCGTCATTGCTGACGGCGGCATCAAGTATTCCGGCGACATCGTGAAGGCACTGGCTGCGGGCGGCTCCTGCGTCATGCTCGGCAGTATGCTCGCGGGCACGGACGAGGCCCCCGGCGCGACCGAAATCTATCAAGGCCGTTCCTACAAGGTGTACCGCGGCATGGGTTCTCTGGGCGCGATGGAGCACGGTTCGAAAGACCGCTACTTCCAGGAGGACGCGAAGAAGCTCGTGCCCGAAGGTGTTGAAGGGCGCGTGCCGTATAAGGGAATTCTGGCGGACACCATCTTCCAGATGGTTGGCGGCATCCGCTCCGGCATGGGCTACTGCGGTGCGAAGAACATCGACGACCTGCGCAAAAACAGCGAGTTCATCAAGATTACCGGCGCGGGTCTGGCGGAAAGCCATCCGCACGACATCTCCATCACCAAGGAAGCCCCGAACTACTCCCGCAATTCTTAAGTCTCAGTATAACAAGCGCGGCATGGAGCAATTACGTTCCATGCCGCGTGTTTTTGTGGGGGTGATTAGCCGTTTTCCGCCGGGAACGCGTCGAACACAATGTCCTGAATGCGCATGATTTCCGCCGTGCCGTCCAGCGCTTCGTAGATGTACACCAGCGTGTAGGACACAGGCGCATCGGGTGTGACAACGGTGGTCTTGCAGAGCAGGCAGTAGTTCATGCCGGAAACGACCTGTGTGCCGAGGATGGCAATCGGCTCATAGGTGTGGCCGACGAGCCCTTCCAGCGCCTTGTCGAACGCCGCTTTCACGTCGTCGGGGATTTCCAGCGGGTTGCCTGTCCAGCTTTCCCATGCGCCGACGAGGAAATCGGGGTCAATGTCGGGGTCAAATGCCATATCGGGGTCTTGGGCATCCTCCGCCAGCGCGGGGATTGCAAGGATTGCCAGCATCAGGGCGAGAAACAGGGAAATCAGCTTCTTCATGGTTATGTACCAGCCTTTCAAAAAGTCGTTTTTTGATTCGTAATTGCGTTTTGTGTCGGGGAAAGTTATTCACCCGGCACTTAGAGAAACGATAGCGGCTGGGTGGTTGTTCCCGGATGGGAAAATTCTTTCTTTGGAGAATTGCATGTTCGCTGTAAGAAAAATTGCCCCATCTTACAGAAATGTCACACAGGACGGGCAAAATGTCACCCGATTCGATGGCGGGGCGGTCGAGCGCGTGGTAGAATAGACGTGTCAAAAGGAAATTCACCCGCGGAAATAGCGCGGCTTTTGAGGAGGAAGAATCATGGCATTGCTGGAAGCAAAGAATATTCGCAAGGTGTATGCGACGCGGTTCGGGGGCAATCAGGTACAGGCGCTGACGGATGTGTCCTTCACGGTGGATGAGGGCGAGTATGTCGCCATTATGGGCGAATCGGGGTCGGGTAAAACGACGCTGCTGAACATACTGGCGGCGCTTGACCGCCCGACGAGCGGCACGGTGCTGCTGGATGGCAAGGACATCAGCGCGATTCGTGAAAATCAGCTGGCGGCATTCCGCCGCGATCAGCTGGGGTTCGTGTTTCAGGACTTCAACCTGCTGGACACCTTTTCGCTCAAGGACAATATTCTCCTGCCGCTGGTGCTGCAAGGCATGAACTGGCGCGAGATGGAGGCGAATCTGCTGCCGATTGCCAATCAGCTGCGGATTGCGAACCTGCTGGAAAAGTACCCTTATGAAGTCTCCGGCGGGCAGAAGCAGCGCGCCGCCGTGTGCCGGGCGCTGATTACGCATCCACGCCTGATTCTGGCGGACGAACCAACCGGCGCGCTGGATTCCCGCGCAACGGACGCGCTGCTGGACGTCTTCCAGCAAATCAACCAGACTGGGCAGACGCTGCTGATGGTGACGCACTCGCTCAAGGCGGCAAGCCGCGCGGGGCGCATCCTCTTCATCCGTGACGGGCAGGTGTATCACCAGCTTTACCGCGGCGAAATGACGAACGAACAGTTCTACGAGAAAATCAGCGACGCGCTGACCGTGATGACGCGCAAGGACGCAATGGACGGTGAAATGGCATGAAGAAACCGCTGCTTTATCCCAAGCTGGCGTGGCAGGGCATCCGCAAAAACGCGGAAACATATCTGCCATATCTGCTGATGGGCATCCTGATGGTGGGCGTGTCCTATATCATGAACTACCTGACACGGCCGGCGCTGATGGGCGCGCTCAGCATGGGCGGCACGACGCTGATGGTGCTGCAAATGGGCAAAATCGTCATCAGCGTGTTCTCGGTGATTTTCCTCTACTACTGCAATTCATTCCTGATTCGGCGGCGCATGAAGGAGTTCGGGCTGTACAATATCCTTGGCATGGGCAAAGGAAATATCGCCCGCGTGATGCTGTGGGAAACGCTGCTGACGGCGCTGCTGGTATTCGCTGGCGGTTTGCTGCTGGGGCTGAGCCTCTCTCGGCTGGTCGAAATGGCGCTGATTAACCTGCTGCACGCGGATTACACCGTGCCGATGGAGCTGTTCTATCCGGATGGCGTGACGTGGGTGCTGCTGCTGTTCGGCGGCATCTATGTGCTGATTCTGCTGGCGAACCTGTTGCGGATGCGCCTGAGCAACCCTGTGGCGCTGCTCAAGAGCGAAAACACAGGGGAAAAGCCGCCGAAAGCGAACTGGTTCTTTGGGCTGATTGGGCTGCTGATTCTCCTAAGCGCGTATTATGTGGCGGCAGTCAGCCAATCGCCTCTCGAAGCGCTGATATTCTTTTTCATCGCGGTGCTGATGGTGATTGTGGCGACATACCTGCTGCTTGTGTCCGGGTCGGTAACGCTGTGCCGAATGCTGCGCAGGAACAAACGCTACTATTATCAGACGCGCCACTTCATCAGCGTATCCGCCATGGCGTACCGCATGAAGCGCAACGGCGCGGGCATGGCGACCATCTGCATTCTCTGCACGATGGTGCTGGTCATTTTGACTTCGACGGTTTGCCTGTATGGTGGAACGGACAGCATGGTGGACGCCATCTGCCCGCAGGACATCAACCTGACGATAGGGTTGGAGGCGCGCGACGGCGAGGAGAACTGGAAACGACTGGACGCTATGCAGCAGATGGCGCTGGACGTGACAGAGGAAATGGGCTTGACGCCGGAAAACATCACATCCCAGCGCGCACTGGTGGCAACGGGAAAGGTGCAAAACGGCGATTATGGCATTATCACGGATGCAGATTCGCTCAAGGCGAACGTTTTGGAATTGACCGTATATCCGCTGTCTGTTTATGAGCAGGCGACGGGCGAAACGGTGACGCTGGCGGACAGGGAATTGCTGTACGCGTCGTTCAAGACCAACGAAACGTTTTCCAGCATGTCCTTTTACGGCTCTGCGCCGTACCGCATGATTCATGCGGAAAAGGAGCTGCCGAAGCGGCTGCTCAGCGCAGATTACCGAAGCGCATGGGGCTGCCTGGTCGTTTTCACCAACGATGCGGAAGCGTTCCGCCGCGAAATAACGGCGCTGGTCGGAAAGAACAGCGGCAAGGCAATGATGATGGATCGTCTGGCGCTGCATTTCGACTTGGATTCGGAGGCGGACACGGACACGCAGGAGAAATTGGTCAAGACGCTCCGCAGCCGAAGCTGGGAGGCCATGAAGTCGACGGGAAAAGAATTTTACGGCATGTCTTCCCTGAATGTGGATACGCGTGCGCTTTGCCGCAGGGACTACCTCTCTCTCTTCGGCGGGCTCTTCTTCCTTGGCATGGTTCTGGGCCCGCTGTTCTCCATTGCGGCAGTGCTGATTATGTACTACAAGCAGATTTGCGAGGGCTATGAGGATGCGGAGCGCTTTGCCGTGATGCGGAAAGTGGGGTTGACGGATGCGGAAATCCGCCGGAGCGTCAATTCGCAGGTGCTGACGGTGTTCTTTGCGCCGCTGCTGATGGCGGGACTGCATATGATGTTTGCGATGCCGATGATTCGGCTGATTTTAGGGGCATTTGGATTGCATAATGACTCGCTATTTTATGGAATCGGGATTGGATGCTATGTGGTGTTTGCGGTGATTTATGCACTGATGTATTTGCTGACATCGAGGCGGTATTATCGAATCGTGCGGTAAGGGAGGAAGTCGCAGCGCCAAAAGGATAAACACGCGGGCAAAGCATGGAGAAGAAGCCAACTCAATCGCGCGAAGGGGTCAAGGGGGGCTTCCCCCTTGCGGGGTCAAGGGGCAGCGCCCCTTGTGGGGTTTGGGGCAACGCCCCAACTGTTCCACGGGCGACCAATTCCAAGGAAACCGCCAACAAAGGCGCAGGCAGCGAAGCGTCCCTGCCAGTAACTTTGCGCGTCCTCAGACGCGCCCCCAAGCTGCTCTACCCACCCCTTGCACATTGTCGCGCCAAATGGGCGCGACCACATAGCCGCTCCACCACACCTCGCCCCTACTTTCCCCCTCCAAACGGATATCCAACCCCAAAAGATACAAGAAAAACCAGCGGCACAAAACCGCTGGTTTTTTTCAATCTCCAGAAATATTCACTTCTTCAGCTCCGCCAGATGAATCCGCAGGAACATCAGCACGTTCGCCACAAACTCGCATGTCGTGGGGCGCGGTTCATGCGGCGCGGGATTCCGCCCCGACAGGGCGCAGTAAAGCGGAATGTTCTGCTCCTGCCACGATTGGTTGATGGCCGTGCGAATCGCGCGTTCTACCGCCAGCGGCGACGTGCTGTATCGCCGCGCAACGGTCGGGTAGACTTCCATCGTCATGCAGCGCGTCTCAATGGGCTGACGCAGGAGATACAGAATCGCATCCACCAGATAGTAGAAGCCGGACAGACGCGCAGGCACGCCGAGAGACGACAGCAGACTGGAAATCTCCCACTGCGTCGGGATTTGCGATTTCGGCAGGGGCAGCTGAGGCGGCTTCGGGCGGGCGGATGCAGTGGACGACGACACGGAAGGCATGGGCTGTGCGGGTCGAACGGCTTGCGCTGTCTGTGCGCCCTGCACCGCTCCGCCAAGCGGAATGAGCGGAATTGCCTGCTGTATAGGGAAACCGTCCACATCCGACGTCATCAGGCAGTACACCGGCGCGAAGTTCGGGCTTGCGGCGGGTACAGCGCGGACGCTCACAATTCGGCAGGTTGAGAAATTGACGGTTTCTGGCGCAGGGCGTTTCGCATCATCCACGGGAAAGGACCTCCTTCAAAGTCGGCAGAAAAAAATGGAAGTAAAAACTCGACAAAGCAAGCGCAAGGAGAAACGGAACTTTCAAATTGCTACTGCCTGACGTCCGACTGCACAATAAGAAGTATTCACACTTCTATTGTATCACGGATACGAGAAAAAGAAAAGTGATGAATGTAAAAAATAGGCTGTTTTCGGCTGGAAAATGCAAAAAAAACAGTTGAAGTACAGGTGTGTACAATTTGAATACAATTTGCGGAAGAGGTTACTTTGAACGTTGCGGAACATGAAGAAAAGGTTACATGGCTGTGTTTAGGACAGACGAGGGTGTAATAGCGCGGCTTAGGGGGCGCGTCTGCGGACGTGCGAAGTTCCCCTTTTGACCCCTCTGCGCGATGGAGACGGCTTCTTCTCCATCCTTTTTCCGCGTGTTTAGCCCCTTTGTGCCGCGCCTATTCTTTTTCTGTTTCTTCCCCTATCCAATACCACTGATACACCTGCAAGACCTTTGCGCCTTCCAAGTCCTTCGCATACGGGCAGCGCATCACCCGCTGGCGATTCTGCGCAAACGACAATTCATACGTCCGCACCGTATCCCCCTGAAATCCGCGCGGCGACGGATCAACCGCCACAAACCGCTTCCGCTCCGCATTATACCCCACAATCAGCAGCGCATGGCCCACACCGTTCGTCCGCTTCATATATATATATAGCGGCGAATATCGCTCATCGTTGAGATACTGCGCCATCATTTCATCAAATGTCGCTTCGGTCAATCCACGCCGCGCCAAACCATCCACCAGCGCCGTGATTTCGTCGTACGGTTCATTCAGCGTGCGCCGCTGGGCAAGGACGCTCATATCCACCGGGGTCATATCCACGCCGAGGTAGGACAGCGCCATCGAGTACACCGCACGCGTGCACATGGTGCCGATGTAGTAGGCATAAGGCGCGCCGTAACGGTTTTCCTTCGCAGTTAGGTCAAATTCGCCTTTTTCCTCGCCCGAACGCCAGTAATCAGCGCAGAACATGTCGTCGCGCCGCGTCTGGACAATCAGGCGGACTTGCCCGCTCACAACATTCAAGCGTTCGCCGGTATCAGACTGGATGAGCAGCGCGTTTGCCTCTTCAGCGGACTGCGCCTCGCGGATGGAGGCGGGCAGCATTTCCTCCGCCCATGCCGCGCCAATAAGCGCCCAAATCAGCGCCAGTATCAGCAGGCCGCGGATTCCATGTTTCTTCAAGCCGCTCACCCCTTTCCGGCAGATTAACTTGTTCCATTATATCGCGTTTTTCGATGAATTTCAACATATTTCCGGGAATGTTGCATTTTCGCGCAGCAGGAAGCGGGTGCGCTCCGCTGATGGCAGGCACACCCGCCTCGTCAATTTTTTCAAATGGTGATTCGCCTCGGAATCGGATTCGCGCTGACGGCATCCGCATTGCGCGGCAGAAATCAGCGTTTCCCCAGCATCTTCTTGAGGAACTGCCCCGTGTACGACTTTTCGCACGCGGCAACTTCCTCCGGCGTGCCTTCGCAGACGATTTCGCCGCCTTTGTCGCCGCCTTCCGGGCCGAGGTCAATCAGGTAGTCCGCCACCTTGATGACATCCAGATTGTGCTCGATCACCAGCACGCTGTTGCCCGTTTCGGTCAGGCGCTGCAAGACGCCGATGAGCTTGTCCACGTCTGCCATGTGCAGCCCGGTCGTCGGCTCGTCCAAGACATAGAGCGTCTTGCCTGTCGCGCGGCGGCTGAGCTCCGTCGCCAGCTTCACGCGCTGCGCTTCGCCGCCGGAAAGGGTCGTCGATGCCTGCCCCAGCTTCATGTACCCCAAGCCGACGTCGTAGAGCGTTTCCAGCTTGCGGCGGATGCTCTCGTGGTTCTCGAAGAATGTGATGGCTTCCTCGATGTTCATGTCCAGCACGTCGGAGATATTCTTGCCCTTGTAGGTCACTTCCAGCGTCTCGCGGTTGTAGCGCTTGCCCTTGCACACGTCGCACGGCACGAAAATATCCGGCAGGAAGTGCATTTCGATTTTCAGCATCCCGTCGCCGCAGCAATTTTCGCACCGCCCGCCCTTGACGTTGAAGGAGAAGCGGTTTTCCTTGTAGCCGCGCGCCTTTGCTTCGGGGGAGGCGGCAAAGATCTTGCGAATCTGGTCAAACAGCCCGGTGTACGTCGCCGGATTCGACCGGGGCGTGCGCCCGATGGGGCTTTGGTCAATGCAGATGATTTTGTCCAGCTGTTCCACGCCCTCCATGCTGCCAAACGCGCCGGGACGGGTTTTCGCGCGGTTCAGCACCTTCGCCAAGTGCTTGTAGAGGATTTCGTTCACCAAGCTGGATTTGCCCGACCCCGACACGCCCGTCACGCAGCAAAGGCAGCCAAGCGGCACTTTCACGTCAATGTTCTTGAGATTATGCTCCTTCGCGCCGCGGATGGTCAGGAAGCCCTTCGGCTGACGGCGCACGTCGGGAATCTCGATGCGCTTCTTGCCCGACAGGTACTGCCCGGTGATGCTGTTCGGATTGCGCTTGATATCCTCCACCGTGCCTTCCGCGACGATGTTGCCGCCGTGGATGCCCGCGCCCGGCCCGACGTCCACAATCCAGTCCGCCGCGTACATCGTGTCCTCGTCGTGCTCGACGACAATCAGCGTGTTACCCAAGTCGCGCATTTTTTTCAAGGTGTTAATGAGCTTCATGTTGTCGCGCTGATGCAGGCCAATCGACGGTTCATCCAGAATGTACAATACGCCCATAAGCGCCGAGCCAATCTGCGTCGCCAGCCGGATTCGCTGCGCCTCGCCGCCGGACAGCGACCCTGCCGCGCGCGCCAATGTCAGGTAGCCCAGCCCGACGTCCTCCAGAAAGCCCATGCGCGCGTTGATTTCCTTCAAAATCTGCGCGGCAATCATGCTTTCCTTCTCCGTCAGTTCCAGCGACTGAAAGAACGCCCGCGCGTCCGTGATGGACAGGCTGGACACCTCATACAAATTCTTGCCGCCGACTGTAACCGCCAGCGCTTCCGGCTTTAGGCGCTTGCCGTGGCAGACGGGGCAGGGTTCTTCCGCCATGTATTCCTCATAGGCGGCTTTCATGGCTTCACTGCCTGTTTCCTCATAGCGGCGCTCCAAGGCCGGAATCACGCCCTCGAACGTCGTGGAATACGTCCCCCTGCCGCTGGGCGTGTCATAGGTCATGGTCAGTTTCTCGCTGCCCGTGCCGTAGAGCAGGGCATGGATGCCCGCTTCGGGAATCTCCTGAATCGGCGTATCCATCGTGAAGCCGTACTTGTCGCATAAGGCTTGGAAATACTGCGCCGTCACGCCGTCGCCATCCGCCGAACCGAAGCCCATCGCGTTCAGTCCGCCCTGCCGCAGAGACAGCGACTTATCCGGGAACAGAATATCTGTACTTACCACCATGCGGTAGCCCAGCCCGCTGCACGCCGGACACGCGCCATAGGGGCTGTTGAAGGAGAACATGCGCGGGCTGAGTTCTTCGATGGAGATGCCGCAGTCCGGGCAGGCGTAATTCATGGAGAAGAGCAGTTCGCCCTTGTCCATCATGTCCATGATGACCAAGCCGCCGGAGCGCTTCGTCGCCGTCTCGATGGAATCCGCCAGACGGCTCTGGAACTCCTTGCCGGGGCGGACAATCAGGCGGTCAACGACGATTTCAATCGAGTGCTTCTTCTTTTTGTCCAGCGCCGGCACTTCTTCCAGCCGATACAGCTCGCCGTCCACCCGCACGCGCGCGAAACCGCTCTTGCGCGCCTCCTCGAACACTTTGACATGCTCGCCCTTTTTGCCGCGGATGACGGGCGACAGCACCATCAGCTTCGTGCCTTCGGGGTAGGCGACGATTGCGTCCACCATCTGGTCAACGGTCTGCTGGCGGATTTCCTTGCCGCACTTCGGGCAATGCGGATGCCCCACGCGCGCATAAAGCAGGCGCAGATAATCGTGGATTTCCGTCACCGTGCCGACGGTCGAGCGCGGATTGCGGCTGGTGGTTTTCTGGTCAATGGAGATAGCGGGGGACAGGCCGTCAATCTGGTCAACATCGGGCTTCTCCATCTGCCCCAGAAACTGCCGCGCATAGCTGGACAGGCTTTCCACATAGCGCCGCTGTCCCTCGGCATAAATGGTATCGAACGCCAGCGAGCTTTTGCCCGACCCGGACAGCCCCGTAAACACAACGAGCTTGTCGCGCGGGACGGTCAAGCTGACATTGCGCAGGTTATGCTCTCTTGCGCCGCGAATGATGATTTGGTCGTTCATCGTTGCAATCCTCCTTGGCTTAGGAACACAGTATAGCACATTTTGTCCGGCACATGCAAGGCGAACACGAACAAATATTTTCGTATGAAGGCTTCAAGAGGCGGAGAATGCCAGCGACGGCATCCGTGCAGGGAATTTTTTTGCAGAAGTGTTGACATGCCGAGGGAGCAGTGTATAATAATAGTAATAAAGGAGGTTGTTCCTATGAAAAACAAATGGTTTGTGTCTCTGCTGATGGTCGTTGTGATGATGTGCGCCTGCTGGACGGGTGTACTCGCGGAGGATGAGGAACGCGAAACATTCACGTCTGGGGACTATGAGTATGCGCTGCTGGATGATGGTACGATAGAAATTACAAAGTACAACGGGAGCGCAGACCACCTTGCCATTCCTGCTACGCTTGATGGAAAGACGGTTACCGCCATTGGCGACTATGCGTTCGCCCGCTGCTCTTCCCTGACCTCCGTCTCCATCCCCGATTCCGTTACCTCCTTTGGGGACGGTGCGTTCTTTGCTTGCGATTCTCTGACGAGCATCACCATCCCCGATTCCGTTGTACAAATTGGTGTGAATCCTTTTAAATTCTGTTCCGCCCTGAAAAACATTTCTGTTTCTCCTAACCATCCGTATTTTTCCACCATTGATGGCGTTTTGTTCCGTAAAGCCGATAAAGCCTTGATTTCCTATCCTGCCGGCATCAGTTCTTCAACTTATACCATTCCGCAGGGAATTACCGCCATTAGGGACGGTGCGTTCTACTCCTGCGACTTCCTGACCTCCGTCTCCATCCCCGATTCCGTTACCTCCATTGGCGACTACGCGTTCTCCGACTGCTCTTCCCTGACCTCCGTCTCCATCCCCGCTTCCGTTACCTCCATTGGCGACGGCGCAGACGAGCTGGTGCTCGCCATCGACTACAGCGGCGAGGAGGAATACGTCATCCTCACCTGCCATGACGGCGTGGTCTACGCCAACCAGATCGTCTACCGCGGCTTTTTGTCGCCGAAGGCCGACGGCACGTTCGAATGGTCGAACGGTGCCTTCGACAACGGCGCATCCCGCGCCCGCTTTGAAAATGGCGTGTTGGTCTATGACGATTTTGCTGCCATGTCCGAAGGCAGTGATGGAAATGCTGTTTACACGCTGAATGGCGAGAGCATTGATGAAGCTGCGTTCAGCGCGTTTCTTGACGAGCAAGCCGCCAAAGACGATCTCGCGTGGACGGAGTTTTCTGTCGATGCGGTAGACGCCGCACTGGCGGGGTAAATATTTCCCTGCGCTGCGCAGGGGGGCGAATAAAGGGGGCCATTCTCTCACGTGAGAGAATGGCCCCCTTAGACCCCCAAGAGAACGCAAGGGGCTCTGCCCCTTGACCCCGCCATTGCAAGCGAGC
>ENA-OURV01000648-OURV01000648.1-human-gut-metagenome-genome-assembly--contig:-NODE-648-length-29935-cov-4.147323_pt1 | contig 29935 bp, 6 predicted proteins | sample MGYA00242141_ERZ509072 | MGnify/ENA primary metagenome ERZ509072 (study PRJEB26280, sample SAMEA2338763) | human gut metagenome | biome: human gut; feature: human-associated habitat; material: faeces... | reverse complement strand
AATTTCCAGCACGCATTGGAGTTTCATTAATTATTTTTAGCTCTTCATTATTTAAAACTTGTGTTACATTTCCATCTGAATCTTCTCTATAAGCTGTAAATTTACTTCCATTTACATCTGTTTCAGCCGCATTCTTTTTAATTATATTAAAGTTATATCTTGTAGGGTTTTCAACCTCAACATTTACAACACTTACTTCATTTGCATCTTTTACAATACTTATATCTTTTACAAATTTATAAGCTACATCGCTCTTATCCAAAACATTATAACTACCATCTTTATTTATTGAGCAAACTTGGAATTTCAAGCCATTATTTTCTTTTAATGAAATAGCTCCATTTTTATCTACAGTTAAGCTTAATTTAATAGCTTTATCTTTGAATACATTTACATATATACCTTTATTATTTGTAATGCTCTTTTCTGTTATATAATACTCATATTCTCCTGGTAAAATACCGTCTTCTGAAACTTCAACTTTATCAGTTACTTCACCATCAAATACTTTTTCTGAATTTCTTTTAACTTCAAATAAAGCTCCGGTCAATTCTTTGTCATTAGAATCTTTCTTAATAAGATTGATCTTATATTTTTTAGTATTTGAAACTTTTAATGCTACAGTTGGAATTTCTCCGGCTTCTGTTTTTAGTGAAATTAAATTGATTAAATGTTTAGCTTTATTATCTGCAAGTACATCACCTTTATAAATGTGGAAATACTTATCAGATGGTACGGTACTACTAAATTCAGTTCCATTTTTATCTGAAACGAACTTAATTGATCCATCTCCAGAGATTTTCATAAATATTTTTATTTTGTAATCTTTAAATAAGTTATTAAATATTTCATTATCAGATTCAAGCTCTGAAACATTATATTCATAAATTCCTGCTGGTACTTTATCTGCTTCATATGTAATAGTACCATCTTCATCTGTAGTAAATTCTTTCTTCCCACAACCCCACCAAGTATAATTTTCAATTTGGAAATTAATATCTTTTAATCTTGTGTTTGAGGTTGCATCTTTTTTATAAATCTTAAATGCCAACTTTACTGGATCATATACATTAAAGTTAATTGTATATACATGATCACTTTCTGAGACATTTACATTAACAAACATTCCCATAGGACCATTTGTTGTAACTTTTTCATCAGTGCTCTTTGGATCATCAATATTACCTTTATACCATTCGAAATATCCAGTTGTTTCAACCCAATTACTATTAGCTAATCTAACTCTTCCATCTCCATCTACAATTACATATAACTTAATATATTGATTTTCTAATATATTAGTAAACTTACTATTTGGAGCTTTAGTTTCTGTAATATAGTAAATATATTTACCAGCAAACATTGCACTTTCAATTACTTCAGTACTGCTTGTAGCAATACTTTCGAATTTCTTTTCATTTGTACCAATTGCTGTATTTCCATTTGTCATAGCAACTTCTCTTCTAACTTTAAATTCAGCGTTTTGTAATGTTGAATTACCAGAAATATCAGCATTTAATTTTGTAATGTTCAAACCATAACTTATTGGGTTAACAATATCTATATCCAATTCTTTTTCAAACTTAGAACTATATACATTACTTATAGATACTGAAACATAATCTTTCAAATAATCTGAATTTATTTTTACACCAGATTTTGGATTGCTTACTTCACCTTCGTATAATTCATAATAATTATTTTCAGGATTTGAATATTTATTTACAACAGTCAAATTACCATTAGCTTCATATTTTAAATATACTTTAAAGAATTTTCCTCTTAAAACATTAATATATTGAGCACCTGGTAAACCAGTATCAGAATTTGGAGGTGTTGCTGTTTCAGTAATATTGTATTTATACACTCCAGGCTTGTCTGGTTTTTCTGTTAACACCTGAGAAGGTTGATCAGTTAAAATTGGTGTCAATGTTCCATCTGTATTTTCTCTTATTACTGTAAATCTACTTCCTGAAACTGCAGTTTTTGCTGCATTTCTTTTTATAATTCTAAATTGATACTCAGCAGTATTATCCATTATTACTTCAACAACACTTGTTCCTGTTTCACTTTCACTAACTCCAATTTTTCTTACTAAACTATATTCCTTATCATTTTTGTCCACTAAAGTATATGAACCATTCTTTAATTTATAAAGTCCAAATGAATTATCTACAATTTTTACTTTTTTGTTAGTTTCTGCTTCAATTTCGAATTTAATTACACTATCCATTTTTGTTAATCCCTTTGGAACGCTATATTCACTTAATGTTACTTCATAAACAGTTCCAACAGAATCTATTTCCATACCTTTAATAATAATTTCACCGTTTTCATCAACAGTATATAATCTAGTTCCATTAATAAATTTACCATTTTCATCAGTTACAGCTCTTTTAGTTTCTTTATTTATTATTGATATTTTAAATTGAGCATTTGCAACAATTTGATTTGGATTTACATTTTTAACATACTTTTTAAGATCAAATGTAAATATTATAGGTCCACTTGGGTTTTCCACTTCAACTACGATGTCTGCTACATTTGTTTCTGTATTATTTTCAACTTTTATTGTTACGTTAAACATTTTTCCATCTTTATTTGTAAGAGTTATTGTTTGCTCTGTATCATCACCATTAAGTACATTAATATATCTTTGCTCTTTACCAATAGTTAATAATACACTTGCGAAATATGAGCTCTTAACGTGGTTTTGATATGATGTAACACCTTTTCTAACTTCCAATTGTATTGGATCTGTTAAGCCAATTTCATAGTCTGTATTATCTCCAATACTTTTTTCAGTTAATGTATAATTATCCACTTTATCGCCTTTTTCTGTTGATATATAACCATCACTGTCGCTAAGTCCATTAATATTACTTATACATACAGCCGATTTATCACTTGTAACAATTGTGTCATTAACTTTTTCTTCAGCAGTACCTTGGCTAGTTTTTTGTGTCATCACTCTGCCGAAAGTTACTCCACCTAATGGTTGGCTAGTTCTAACTCCATCTGCATCAACACCATATTTTAGTAAAGAAATTTTATATTTTCCTTCAATTCTGTGTGGGTTTTCTACAATTAATTGTATACTTGTAGCATCTGTTGTTCCTTTTGTAATTCGAACTTTTATATCAATATCTTGTCCGTCAATATTTTTTGTTATTACAATTTCCTTGTACTTTTCATTACTTATTAATTCATTTGATGCAATATCAATTGATCTAGTTTCACTTCCAATTGTTAAAGAAACTCTTTTTACATAATGTAATACGTTTTGACTTTGAACAACTGTTGATCTTGTAATATCAATTTTTATTTTTTCACTTAGACCCTTATAATAATCCTCATTATCTCCAGTATTGCTTTCAACCAATGTATAACTATCAGTATCGTCATTGTCGAAATCTTGTTTAGTTATATTAATCTTTCCAGTATTATTATCTCCCAATATTGGAGTTGGACTTGTCGCACTTGTTGTTATCACATGTGGATGTTGTTCAGAAACATTTACATATTTACCATCATATAATGTTTCAACATTATCGTAACCATTTAAAGAAGCCTTTATCATATTAAATGTAACTCCACCTAATTGTGTTGTTGTGCCATCTTCATTTACTCCTAATTTTACTAAATTAAGCATATATGAACCTTTTTGGTTCTTTTCATTTTCTGTAACAATTACTTCAAGTATAGCATTAGCATATATTTTATTTCCAACTTGTAGTACTAAATTTCCATCTGTATCTCTAACAACTGTTGCTGTTAAAGTTTTACCATTTCCAGCAAATTCATCTGGTATTGAATATCCTACCGGAGCTGAAGTTTCTTTTATATTTACTGTAAAAACTTCACCCTCAACCATAGAAATTTCATTTCCATCTGCATCAGATAATATTTCTATCTTACCACGTGCATTAGTTATATCTCCACTTTTTGGTGATTTATACACCACTTCATCGCCCCTGTTAATTGTAATATCAAATACTGCATTTGCTATTGGTTTTCCACTACCATTATTTTGTTTTCCATATTTATGAACATGTAAACCAAATTTACCAACAGAAATGTTATTTTCTTTAACAGTTACTAAATTATTTTCAATGACATAATCACCATGATCTTCATTTTCTAATATATAACCATTCTTTTCATCATTTAATTTAGATCTTACATAAAATGTCTTAGTAGCTTCAGATATCTGATATCCTGGTGGTGCTTTAGTTTCTACTACATCAATTTTATACATTTTTCCTTCATCTTCAATATCGATAGATTTATTTAATGTAATCAAACCATTTTTATCTGATGTAGCGCCTGTTTGTTCAGCTAAAACTTTATTTGTAACGTTATCTGTAACTTTTATATCAAATACTGCTCCTGCTAAAGGTTGTGATCCATTTGCAGTTTTAATAACTTTTAATCCAAAGCTACCTTTTAATTTTGGATTTTCAACAGTTATTTTAATTCGTTTTTCGGTATTTCCAACCTTTTCTAAAGCAATTATTATTTGCAATCTAACATCATTAACAGTTTTAGTTATTGTTTTAGTTGGTTCAGTAGCCGAAACTGTAACACTATCACTGCCAACTGTTAAAGTAGCAGATTCAACAGATTTATAAGTTACACTTCCATCTTTTTCTGATTTTTTATGTACTGTTAAGTTAATTTCATCTTTTATTCCACAATAATATCCACTATTATTATAAGCTTCATCTTCTTTTAAGGTATATTTATCATCAGTACCAATATTATTTAAATCCATATCATTTACAGTCCATATTTTTGAAGCAACGCTTTCATTTGTTGATATTACATATGGATTATTTTTAGAATACTCATTACCTTTTATATCTTTCAATGGTGAACCATCAACTGTTGCTCCAATTAAATTAAATTTAAATCCACCTAATTGTTTTGTAGTTGTATCTTCAGATGATGTCCTACCTCTCTTAACTAATTCAACACTATATCCACCTTCATCAGTTTCCTTAGTATTTTTAACTTCAAATTCGAAAGTTTGTGTTTTTTCATCAAATGTAATTCCAGCATCTTGTAATGACAACTTTTGACCGTTTCTTATTACGCAAGTTTCTGAACTTACATCTTTAACAATTAATGAATTACCTTCCTCAACAAATTCTACTGGTATTATAATTTTTCCATTATATTTAACATATCCATTTGGTTCATCTGTTTCTTCTAGTACCCAATAATATCTTTCTCCAATTTGATCTTTATCAATTTTTATGTTTTTAACAGAAATTATACCATTTTTGGTTGATAATTCTTTTCCATTATCACTCCAAATAGCAGATTTTTCTGAACTACTATTTAAGAATACATATGCTGGATATAAATGGAATACTCCCTCATTAAATGAGTTATCATCCCAATAACCATAAGATATTCTAAATTTAGCTGTTTCATTAATTCTTGTACCATTTTGGTCTTTTTTAATTAATCGTATGTTATAAGTACCATTTTTAGGTGTATTTTCTACCTCAACATTAATAGCCTTATTTGTAATTACAACGTTTTTTGCGCAGTTATTATCATCCGATTTTTGCTCTGCTTTTAGCACATACTCATCACCAGATTTTATTGATGTTGCAGTAAATGTTACTATTCCTATTGGAGTATATCCTGTTGGAGCTTCAGTTTCATTAATAGTTATTCTATATGTTTTTCCAACTGATTCAATATTTAATTTATCACTTGGTATTGTAATTTTTCCTTTTGAATTTGTTATCAATGATGCAGTATTTTTATAAATGTCTTTACTTCCATCGTTAATTGTTATATTAAATTTAGCTCCAGCTAAAGGTGTAGTTGTTCCTTTAATATATTTTATTAAATTAAATTCAAAACTTCCCTTCATTTCATTTGGAACAGTTACTGTTACAATATTATCTTTTACAGCTATACTTACAGTTGCCTTTTTTCCATTTTGTAAAGAAACTTGTTTTCGTGTAGTTCCATCTTTAAATGTTGCACTATCTACATAATATGTATTTGAATCTGCATCAAATTTCTTGTTTACAACAAATTCAACACTTTCTGATAATTTAACAAGATTGCTATTTTTTGGTAATTTAACCTCTGTAATTGTGTATGTATCAGGTGTATCAACATTATCTTCATTTATAGTTTTAGCATTATTGCTATCAAATACAGATGCTAAACCTTGGCTATTTGTTGTGTAATCTTTGGCAGTATTTGCACCATCTTTAACACTAAATGTAACACCTGAAACTGGAGAATTATTATCTGATGAATTTACTTTGCGTAATTTTAATTGATATTTTCCAGGTTCGGTTTTTGTGTTTGGTACTTTGACTGTTATTATATTACCAGAACGTTCAATTTTTGCTGTAACCTTTACATTGTTTTCCAATGATACCTGTATGCTATCTACTACTGAATTTTCGTTAAAAGATACAGAATTTATAGTCCATTTTGTTCCATTATTTTTTGTTTTTACATATACTGTTATAGAATCTTTTAGTTTAATTAAGTCATTATTTCCTACGCTTACTTCTGAAATTTCATATTTAAATGTTTTATCAGTACTTTGTGGTACTACTTCTCCATCTACAACCAATACTGTACCTTTTGAACCTGCCTCAGAATTTTCGCTAGCAGTTACATATCCACCTTTACCGTTGACATTAAATTCAACTCCAGGAACATATTGATCATTCTCATCTACTTTTGCAATGTATAAAGAAAATTTTTCTGGTTCATTTGGATATGTAATACTTAGTTCGTTTACATCAAAGTTAATTTTTATTCCTAAATTTTCATATCCTACTTTGTTAGATCCTACCAAAACAAATGCATTACTTTTTATAACATTTACATTATACTGACCACTACTACTTAATGTGAATTCAATAGGAATTACTAATGGTGAACTATTTTTTATATAATCTGTTGGAGCTTCAATTTCAGTAATTTTAAGATAATATGTCTTACTTGATGCGCTTCTATTTATAAAGTTTTGAGGTATTTTAATATTTTCAAGGTTAATCACACCATTAATTGTAGAATTTATTTTTGAAATTTCATTGCCATCTTTGTCACTTATTTTATCAATTTCTGTTTGACAATTCTTGTCTTCATACAATCCAATCGAGAATTTTGCTTGTTTATCTTTAATTAAATCGCCTTCTTCGTTAACTTTAATTAAATTTATTCCCCAAGTTGGTATTTCATTTCTCCATGTAACAGTTATATCTCCACTATCACCTGCATTTTGTTTAAGCTGAATTGCAACAACATAATCTTTAAAATAACTTTTTGAAGAATATTTTGATTTTAAATATAATGTTTCTCCAGGAGTTAAATATTCCTCTCCATCAATACCTGTAAATGTCGCTGTTATATAATCAATTTCATATTTATTTGTATCTGTATTTAATCGTTTTTTAATAGTTATTCCTAATTCTGTTCCATCTAAGCTTTTATTTAATCCTAAACTTGCTTTTGTTTCTTTTATAACATAGTGATCTGTTTTATCTACATCATTTATTGTAACCATACCACCAGTTATATTTTGAATTTCTGATGCTTTTGTTGTTACAGATGATGTGTTTTCAGAACCATTGTTTATTTTTTTAGTTACACTATATACTGCACTAGCTAAAGCATTTTGATATGTTGCTTCTGTTGAAGCGTAGTTATCTTTTTGTGTATCTGTTAGACTTTTCTTTACTATGTTCATTTGGTATTGTCCTGATGGTATTTCGTCATCTTTTACTATAAATATAATTTTTTGCTCAACATTATCTCCTTTTTGTGATTCAACATTAATATATATATGGTCATCTAATATTGTTTCAATTGACTCTCCAGAACTCCATACAAGCTTTTTGTAATATTCTCCATCATTCTCGTCATACTTATTATCATCATTTATATCAATATATGCATATATATCTTTTATTCTGTTCTTTTTCTCCAGATTTCCATATGAATAAACTTCTTTTGTAATTTCAAGTTTAATCTTATGTTCATATTTTGTAAATCCATTTGGTGGATCACCCTCTTGTAATTCATATATATCAGATACTGTTTCATTACGTATAATCACAGTATTATTTATTTTTGTAAGAGCTCCATGCTTTGTTGTTATATCAATTGCTTTCTCTTCTCGTTCTGTCGTAATATCAATGTCACTCGTAGTTTTATCTGTTATGGAGTTTCCTGTAAATTTTACTCCTCCAATATATTTTTCTTTATTATTTACATCATCAATATTTCCCACTTTTGCTATATCTATTTCATAATTTCCTTTTATAGCATCATTTGCAATAGAAAATATTAGTGTATTAGTTGTTGGCAATATAATAGCTGCGCCGAAACTATTTACTACGTATTGATAAAAATTATATCTACTTTCATCCTCAAATTGTGGATCTTTAATTGCATTACCATAATTTCCTGCACCAATTAGCCAAAATAGTACATAATGACCATCCGCAGTTAATTCATTATCTGGACTCCAATCATTATAAGAACCTGAAAAAGTAATTCCAGTATCTAATGTGCCCTTATCTACATTATAATTTCCTGAATCAGTTAAATACTTATATTTCCTAAATCCTCCCTGTGAAAAACAACCTAACTCCTTATATTCTTTTAGATTTCTTAAAACATTATGTACTATTGCAGGCATGAATGAATTATAAAAGAAATCCGTACCACTTACGCCATTAGCATCAGTTTCTTTACCATATGGAGAGTTGTTTAATGTAATTCTTGCCATACGTGTACCTTTTATCTTAAGATTACTTTCTGAGTCTATACCCAAATCCTGCCATTCAAATGCAAACTCAAATAATATTAAACTATCCTCATTGCTTTTATAACCATCTAATGGCTCTTCATGAAATACAAAAAACCTTGTTGATATCATTGCCTTGTCTAGTGCAACATTTTGTTGATCTATAAGCTTCAATTCATCTCCAGATGTTATTTCTTTATTAGCAGGGAATAACTTTATAAAATCATACAAACTGTTAGGATTTTCCATTTTTTTATAATCATCTGTATATATGTTTCCTGCATAATCAGTCCAGCCAGATATATATTTAAATTTTGCTCCACTAACTAAAGAATCTTTTATTCTATTGTATTCTTCTAACGTATCATTTTCAGTTATTGGATCTTTTTTCTCTATATCTTCACTAATATTTGTTATGTCTGCAGTACTACTTTTTCCAAAATACAAACCATATTCTTTTGAATTTAACGGATCTAATATTTTGGCTTTTAATGTTGCTTCATTCCAATTACCGTTTTGCTCAAGAGCTATTTCACTTATATATTTTCCTTTTTCTTCTCCATTTTTCATAAATTTATTTTTATCTGAATTTTCACTAATTGGAGTCAATGTATTGCTGTTTTTATTATATTGTACTATATAGCTACTAGATACGCTTGACAATGTAGCCTTACCATCTTTATCAATATGTACTTTAGCATAAATATATACACTTTCATCATCAAATATACCTGATGTCATTATTAATTTATTTGAATCATCTAAGTTTTCTCTTATCCATATATATACGTCATTATTCTTTTTTACACTTATTGATGGACTATTTTCAGTTCCCTTTGTAGAAATTGACATTTGTCCATTAAGAATTGCATTTTCATTTCCTGGTCTATATGACTCTTTATCTGAAAACCAATAATCCACATTAATTCCACTACTAGAAAAACTTATTCCCTCTAAATCTGAATAGAATAATTTTGTTAAATTCAATTTAACATCTATGCTGTCTGGATCTACAATTGTCGCTTTTAAACTTGTTCCGTCCAGCTTTACTTCTTTTACATAATTTGTTTTTTCTGTAGCAGGCACAAATTTACTACCAGATTTTTGCAACTTATATGTTTTATTTGTATCTGGATAATCTATTTTTACAGATAATGTAGGTGAAACTGTTATTTTAGCAACTATGTAATTATTTTTGTTTTGGAAATATCCTTTTGAATATCCATCTACTTTACTTTCTTTAAAATATACATACTTTGTTGTTGTTTCATCGTAATATGCTGTAAATAATTTTGGTATACTACCTGTATTAAATTCAGTAGGATTTCCTGATAGTACTTTAGTTTCATATGTGTCTGATACCCAATATTGAAATGTAGCATTAACATTTTTATTATCAGTATTAATTTTAGTTATATCTAAACTTATTTCTCTAGGTTCAGGGTTATCCTTTAAATTAAATATGCCTTCTAATCCATTTACTGTTACTCCATACTCTTTGCCATCTGAATCCTTTATTTTTCCCCATGTTACCTTACCACTATTATCAATAGAAATTGTAGCATAGCTATTTCCATCAAATTTAGCTTCATATCCAGTTACTTTTTGCTCTTCTAAATATAATCTATAACTTTTTCCTCTTTCTAAATTACTAATAGTAACTTTATTTCCGCTATTTGCAACTATTTGACCATTTTTTATTGATGAGTTACCATCTTGAGTTGTTAACTTATACTTGAAGGTTGCATTTACTTTTTTATTGCTGTTTCTTGAGCTCACTTTGTTTACACCAAATGAGATTGTACCAATATTATCATTAGCAACTTGGAATGCCCATATTGGTCCAATTTTTTTACCTGTTCCATCTAAGCTCATATCTGGATCACCATTATTTATTGTAACTCCTGTTGAACCAGCATTTTCAATTCTCCAATATTTATTAGTACTACTTGTGCTTACTACATGTCCTCTGTTTTTTTCTTCTATTATTCCCATATTTATCAGAATATTTGCTGCTTCATTTGCATTTGTAGTGCCTAAATTTCCTATACATATCCAAGCATGGTTTTGTTTTCCTGTTGACCAATCTCCACTTCTCCATTGTGAACCATATGATATTATAATAGTTCCCATTGGAAGTTCTCTTTTCGTTGTTCCATCATAGTATTGATAATATCTTAAATTAGATGTAATTGGATCATTCACTTTTAATACATTTATTTTTTGCCCATCAACAGTAAGCTTATCTTTATACTTATATATTGAATACGTATCACTATTTGATTTATTATATGGTATATCTACTATTTTTTGAGTTGATGTATCATATTTCCAATATTTTAATTGAGACCAAGCTTGTTTTGCACCATTACCATTTACAAACCAATCCATAGTTTGTTCTGGTATGTTCTTTCCATGTCCATCAAGAATTTGAAATCCTGATATATTATTTACTCCGCTCTTAACTAATGCAGATTGTACAAGTTGAGAGCAGTCCAAATTCGCTCCCTTCACAACTTTATTATCAGGCTCACCATACTTATCACCTAAGAATATTGCAGCATTTTTTACTATATCTTTTCCATTCAATTTAAAAGTACCATTCGTAGTTCCTTTTATGCTTGGATTTAGATTTTCAAGTTTCGTATGAACCTTCCCATTCGCATCTTTTATACTTATAGTCTCTTTATTATCCTCCGTCTGCAACGAATTTGTTTTAAAAAGTTGCTCTTTAGTTGAAAATACTAATACAGCTATTGCACAAACAATAACTGCAAATATTAACAACTTTTTATTCTTTAAATTTTTGAACTTATCTTTCATAAATTTTATGCTCCCTTCAAACATTTTTTGTATTATTCATAATTTTAAAGATTTATTTATAATAGTCAAATTAAAATATAATCATCATATTTTATATTATTTCTAGGGATTTTATACTTTGAGCTACTTTTTTAAAGTATATTACACTTATATTACATTTTTGCTCTATTTTTGTTACAAAATGTCAAGTTTCAATTACGCCATAATTCCGTAGAAAATATCATGTCTTTTTACTTTTCAAGATCTTTTTTCCTTTCAGGACCGTCCCTCTTTTTCTTCCTCCAGGACCGTCCCCGTTTTGGTTAACGTAAAAAAGAAGAAATTCATTTATGAATTTCTTCTTTTTTTGTTTTTTAGCTTATGATGCTTTTATATTCTTTTCATTACTTTTTTCTTAATAGCAACACCACCTGTTATTATAATTGCTATTGCTACTAGTCCTATTGATGCATATAGTATGTAGTCTGTTCCTGTTTTTACTGTTAACATTACTGGGGCGTCGTCTATGTCGTCTTCACCTGGGACGTTGTTGCCTGGTGTTGAGTCTATATCTGGTACTCCGTAAGCGTTATGATCTTCTTGTATTTCTGCTGTGTTTATCTTTGTACCCATGTTATCCAAACTATTTACCCATGTTAATAGTATTTCTACTTCTGCACTTTCTCCAGGTTGTAATGTTGTTCCGGCAAGCTTGTCTGTTAATAAATCTCCGTTTTCTATTCTCCAATCTGGGTTGTCTTCTTGTACGAATTTTAGTCCATCTGGTACATCATCTCTTATTTCTTTTGCTTCTCCGGCTATTTTTCCTTCGTTAGTCACACGAATTTTATATCTAAATTTAACAGTTATATCTTCTATTTTGCTTCTTCTTAAATCGACTTTTACTACTTCTTCTGGATCATCTTCTGCTTTATGTCCTGTTTCTGTTACTACTGTTTTTCCATCTTCTATTACAATTGCTTGTGATACCCATTTGCGTAATGCTAAGTCAAATTGATTTGATTGATTTCCTACTTGAATTAATGTTGTTATATCTTCCATATTGTAATTATCTTTCTTTACAATTGCCTCTATAGGCTCTTTTAATGGCATATATCCTTCTGGTGATTCTGTTTCTACTATATAATATGTTGTTTGAACTTTATCCCAATCATATTTATATACTTCAGCATTTGTTATTTCATCTATTACTTTATATTCAACTTTGTTCAAAGCGTCTTCACCAAATTCTAGTCCTGTAAATTCTGCTTTACCATCTTCACCAGATACTACTTCAACATCATTTCCTTCAGTATCCTTTAAGAATACTTTATTTTCAGCATTTTCTTTGCTTGTTGCAATTTTAAAGTGTGCACCTGCTAAAGCTTTTCCTGTATCTTTATCATATTTATATAATCCAACTCCGCCTGTGTGAACTTCCGGCTTTTCAGATTCAATAGTACTTCCATTTCCATATGTTAATGTTGCTTGGTTTGGTACAGATTGATTTAAAGCTATTATATTTCCATTAGCATCTAATGCATATTTAGTATAAAATTTTACTTCTATAAGCTTACCAATATTTTGTTTTATCGTTTCAGATAAGGCTTGATTTTGTCCAATAAATGTTATTTTTAACAATCTTGTTCCTTCATCATAATTTACTTTATAATCTGTTCCTTCAACTAAATCCGCAACTGAATCTTCTCCATCTTTAATTTTAACAGAAGCTATACTGTCATATACTAATCTTTCATCTATTGTATCTGATATTTCATAAATAGAATATTCATCTACACCTTGTGGTAATGATACTTCTATTACCCAATCATGTAATGATTGTTTAGCATCTTCCACATTTTCATATTTATCTTTTACTATATTATAATAATATCCAGAACTTTGATTTTTTACATCTTTTACCCCTTTATGAATTGTAGGTTCTACTCTATTTTCTGCTTCAACTAATATTTCATCTTCTTTAACATCTACCAATTTTGCATTTGCTATTGTTGTAGATTTATTTGTTTTTAAGCTATATGTTTCACCATCAGCATTTAATTCCGAAACAGCTGTAAATGTTATTGGCCCATCTAATCCAAGATATCCTTCAGGAATTGTTGTTTCTTCAATTTTTATTTCATATGTTATTCCTGCTTTAGCAATATTAATATTTTCAATTAATATTTTACCTTCTTCAACAAAAATTTCTTTTGTTCCATCAATAGCATTTCCTTCACCATCTTTAACAAACTCATTAGTTCCTTTGTTTAATATTGAAATTTTAAATCCTGCTCCATCTAAAGGTGTTTCTGTTCCTTTTATATATTTTACTAAGTTGAAATCAAATGAACCATATTTTTCAGGGTTTTCAACTTCAAGTGTTATAGTATTTGTAGATTTATCTAATGATAATGTTGCTTTTACTGCTTGATTATGTATTGATTTGCTAAATACAAGTTTTCCGTTTTTTTCAGTTGCTTCTTTTCCACCAACTGTTAAACCTACACTTTCAACATTATAATCGCTGTTTTTATTAACAGTAATTTTAATTTGCTCTGTAAATCCTAAAAACATATCTGTATTATCTGCACCAACATCTACTTCTTTTAAAGTATATGTATCTGCTATAGCAACATCTTTTATCGCAATAGTATCATTCCAAATTGATACTGGTGTTGTTGCTGTAATAATTTCACTATAATTTGTTTCAGATAAATTTTCTGTACCACGACCTAATTGACCATTTCCTATGTTTCCTCCGATCAAATGGAATTTAGCACCTGCAACTGCTGTTTGTGTTCCTTTTTTATATTTGATTAATTTTAAAGAATACTTACCATTTTTTTCTTTGTTTGGAACTGTAATTTTTATATTACTTCCAATTATCTCTGCAGTTACTTCTGCTTTTTCATCGTTTTCTAATGTTACTTCTTTTCTAGCAATTCCATCACTTCCAACTGTTCCACCTTCAAAAGAAACTGAATCTAATTTGTATGTAATTTGGTTGTTATCTGTTAGTCTTGTTTTTGTTACATTTACTTTTAGTGTGTCTTTAATTTTGTAATAATCATTTGCTTTATTATTTAAGTTTATCTCTGTTATTTCGTATGTATCTGTAACATTGAAGTTATCTTTATCAATATTAACTTCAAGTTGGTTTCCATCTTTATCTTTTACATATGTAAATCCATTGCTTCCTGTAGGATCTGTTGTTACATCATTTACCCTAAATGTTACTCCAGATATTGCTTTTTGAGTATCTTTGTCAATTTTTGAAAGCATTATTTTATATTTTCCAGGTGTAATTACTGTGTTTATAAACACATCATTTTCTTCATCTGCTACATAGTCTTTTCCTTCTTCTAGTTCATTCCATAATGAAGTTTCTGAAGTTCTGTAATATGCTTTTACTTCTCTTACTTCATATTCTATTTCTTTGTGGTTTTCATCATATTTTTCTTGATTTTTCCATGTTGCCATATCGTTACCAATTACAGATTTTGTATCACCAATTTTTGTTGTTTCACCTTTTTTATATAATTCCATGTCAACTCTATATAAATTAGGATTTGTTACATTTTCCCATTGTTTTGATTTAGCAACTACTTCTGTTACAACATGAGTATTTGTTAATATTATTACACCATTTTCAGTTGTTTTATTTACTGTATATCCATATGGAACTACACTTTCCTCTACAGTATATTCAGCTGTATTACCATTTATATTTTTAGGTAACTTATCCCATGTATGTTTCCAATTATTTGCTTCAGTTAATGTTACTGGGTTTTCTACTCCATCTTTTTCGTATTTTACCCAATTACCATCTTTTTTGTATTTTAATTCAACTTTTACTGAACTTGGTCTTACTTTATTTTCATCATTATTATCTACCCAACGTTTTTCAACTGGTACTGATATAAGCTCTGAATCTTCAATTGTTAGTGTAATTGTTACCTCATTGTTTTTTATACTTGCATTCATTACTACATCAATATCTTCATTATTGCTATCTTTAACAGTAATTTTTTGCTCTTCAATAGTTTTTGAATTTGATAAATCAATTTCTTTTGTTTCATTATTAATTGTTAGTTTTGCTTTACTTGCACTTGCTTTATAATTCTTATATGCTTTTTCTACAACTAAATCTATGTCATATGGATATTTGCTGTATTTACCTTCATTTGCTCCAAGGCTCTTTTCATTAATTTTATATGTATCTGTTTTTTCATAATTGTCTTTAGATACTGTTATTAAATCACTACCTGTTGTTTCTACATCTTTTGTTACGCTTGCATATCCACCATTTGAAGTTGCATCCATGTCAGTTTCTACAGTTTTTCCAGCTGTTCCTGTTGTTTGATCAACATTTAGTTTTGCTGTTCTACCAAATACCACTCCATCAAGAGCTGTTCCATCTGTTCCAATCTTTTTAATATTTACTTTATATTTGCTTGATATAGGTTGTCTTGGATTAACAACACCTATATAATAAAATGCTTCATTTGTTTCAGTATCATAAGTTCCTCTTAATGTTATTTTATAAATAAATCCATCAGCACTAATTTCTACTGCTTGTTCTGTTCCAGGTTCATAATCATACTCAGTTGCATTTATACTGTTGTTTTCATCACCACTCCATACTTTGTATTTATTTGTCTTTAAGTTTATATATAAATTTTTCTCGCCAACATGCATTGTAATACTTGTTGCATGTGCTTTATTTGTATATTCCTCTTCACCTTTTCCAACTTTTAAAGTTATAGTCTTATTTAATTTAACATATGAACTTCCTTTGTCACCTAATTCTGTTTCTGTTAATTCATATACATCTGGTGAACTAGAGTAATTCTCTACTGGTACTGTAACAAAATTATCATTATCCTTTTCAATACCTTCTGTTACACATATTACTCCTCTATCATTTGTTGTTTGTTTCTCAGTAATATTAGGTTTTATATTGTGATAATCATCTTTTATTACATTATTCTGATTTAATGTTACAGTTCTGTTAAATGATATTCCATCAAGTACTAATCCACCTTCACCTGTTTTTGCAAGATTAATTTTATACTTTCCTGGCTCTGGTGTTTTTTCATTATTTACAAGCATTTCTATACGTCTATTACTATATACTTTTGCTTGCACGCTTGAATATGTTTCATCACCTAATTTTATACCTATTATATCATTACCCAAAAAATCTTTTGTTTTAATTGCTGTTGCACTATATTCTATACCATTTTTCAAGTCATCAGGAATTTCATAACCATCTAATGTTTGTACTTCCCTAATATTTATTTTTAATCTGTCTCCCTCTTTAATTTTAAGGTTATCTAATTGAATTCTTCCTGCATCTTCCCCTTTACCAGTTATATCAGGATTTTCTTCTGTTGATTCATATAATGGATCTGTTTCGCCTTCTTTTGTCACTTTAATTGTAAACTGTACGCCATCTAAAACTTTTGAATTGCCATATTTTGTAGTATATTGTTTATATAATCTTATTGAAAATACACCACTTCTTGAATTTGGTACTGTTACATTTATTGTATTTTGATCATTAGAAAATGATACTTTGCTATCATCACTTGAAGCACTTGAATTTATTCTATCTTCTAATTTTTCCTTATTTGTAATATTATCTATTACATATTTTTCACCAAATGAATATGTAATTTTTCCATCAGCTTGTCTTGTAAATGTAATTGGTATTATTATTGTCCCATCAAATATATTATAATCTGCATCTGAAATTGACTCTTCAGTAATTGCTATATAATTTGTTATTGGATCATTTTGTACTTCTGGCATTACTATATTTTGAATTCTTATATTTCCGTAGTCATCAGCTTCAACTGATGTTGTATACTCTTTATTTAAATTTTCACCATCTTTATTTACAAAAGTTGCTTCTGTTGCAAAAGTTTCATCTGTATAAGCCTTTATGGTAAAAGTTGCAGTTACAGGCGATTCGATATTATTTCCAGTATTTGAATCTGTTTTTAATAGGTTTAAATTGTATGTTGGTTGTTTATCTCTCCATGTGAATTTTATACTATAATCTCCTACAGAATTTTCTACTAGCTCTACAGCAACTATGTAATCTGCAAAATATTCAAAAGAAGTTTTATCATTTGAAATATATAGCTTTTCTCCAGCATGCACGTTAATTTCATTTACACTTTCTGATTCTTCATTTTGTGCTTTTATTAAAGTTAAATATTCAATTGTATATTTATGGCTTTCTTCTGATTTCCCTTTATGAACCTTCATTGTAAAATTAACATTATCCAAATTAAATCCTGGTATTGTTGAAATTTCTTTAATAGTATATGTATCAACTTTATTTATATCTGTAATTTCTACTTTATTAGTTATAGAAGATATTTGGTCTTTTTCACTTGTTATACCATTTTCATCAGGTATTGCTTTAGCTGTTTGTGAATTATCCTCATTGTCATTTAATATTTGTTTTACTTCAAATTTTGCACCTGAAAGAGTACTAATGTAATTATCGCTATCTTCTTTATCATCTTTTAGCTCTTTTTTTACTATGTCCATTTTATATGAACCATCTATTGAATCATCTCCAAGTACAAATAATAAATTTAATTCACTATATAATACATATACATTATCATTTATCTTCTTGAATTCTCTATTTCTATTTTCTTTTTCAACTGTTGTTATTTCCTCATCTTCAAAAGTGCCATTGTCATTTAAATCTACTCCAACTTTTACGCTATCTATAACATAAGTCTTATCTATTTGCGCGTTATTTGTAGCTTTAGTTACAAATATTCTTACTTTATGTTTGTATATATCAAATCCTGATGGTGCGCCTGTTTCAGTAATATCATATATATCTTGTTTATCAAGATTTTCTATTTGAACATTTTCATAAACATTGTCAATTCCATTTCCAGTTGTAGTAAAGTTTTCTTTTTTATCTGTACCATTAACTCCTTCGCTCTTTTGTTGCTCTATATTAAATATTGCTCCAGCTTTTGTTGTTGTATTATCTAGATTATCTCTAATATCTAATTCTCCAAAATTATCCAAATACTCTTTTTTTACTTTTGCTAAACCAATGTTGTAACTTCCTTCTATTGGTGGGTTATCTATTAACAAAGTCATAACTCCATGGTCTTTACTAAACGCACAATAAAAATTATAATTTGTATCTGTTGGATAATAAACAAGGTCTCCACTTTCTATCTTTTCATTTGTCATTTCTATTTCATTTTCTTTTGAGAGCATTCCCTTTTCATTCAAATTTTTATAAAATTCTACACTTCGTATTTTGCCTAGATTGCTTTCTTCTCGATTTTCGAATGTAACTTTAACATAAAATTTATTTACATTATTAAGTTTATATCCATCTGGTGCACTTTTTTCTTCTATCTCATATATATGAACCATTCCAGCAACATTTTCTACAACTTCCGGAATCAAATCTTTTTCACTTAAACTTACATATTTCCCATTTTCACTTGTAACTAATTTTGATTTGTTATCTGGATTAAATTCGTATCCCTCAATTGTTTTTCCATCTAGCGCGTCTTTATCACTAACAAAATAAGACGGGTCTTGTTTTGCAGATCTTATATTAAAATTAGCACCTTTTATTAAGTCTTTTTCAGATAAAGTTTTTTCACTATTAGTTGATTTTTTTCCTATTAGCATCTCAAAGCTATATTCATTGCTTGGATTTATTACTGGTATAATTATCTTTCCTTGATCATATTTAATTTTACCTGTTTTTACATAATTCGTTTTTAAACCTTCATTATTTTCCATAAGACCAGTAACTGTATTTCCTGATGTTTTAGACATTTGTACTAAATATGTTTCATTGCCCTGAAAGTCATCATATACTCTTGAAATAGAAATGTTTCCTTTATCATCAACAGATACTTCTAATACTATATATTTAAAAGTACCTTCCGATTCTCCTTCGAAATATCCTAAATTACAATATGGAATTGTTGAATTTTCTCTAATCCAAACATATCTTTTTGTTCCATATTTCATTCCTTTAATAGTTAAACTGCATTTTCCAGAAGAAGTTTCTTCTCGAAATCCTACATTTTCCATTCCAGAATTATATGGTTTATTATCCAAAGTGTCATATACCCAATAGTAAAACTCCGCACCATCTACATAATTTCCCTGCTCATTCGTTTTTTCAATTTCTACAGGAACATCAACTGTATTCTCTGGATTTTTCCATGTTACAGTTATAGCGCTTCTATTAAACTCGAATGCTACTTTATAATTAACACTATCTTCCGTATATGAACCACTGCTATTTATTCTTAACCATTTGCTTTCTGTATTATTTGATAATGATATTTCTTTTCCATTTGCATTAAGTCCATTTCCCATAACTTGTATTTTTGATATTCCATATTTTGCTTCATTTCCATCATAATATAATGATTTATATACTCTTAACTCTAATGTCCAGTTTTTATCCAATTTATATCCCAATGGAGCTTTACTTTCTTTAATAATATATGAATCATACTTTCCAATATTTTCTATTTTAATATTTCCATTTTTATCTGTTGTATTTTTAAAATATATTAAAGATTTATCACCACTTTTAGTAACAACTTTAGAATCTTGTCCAGAAGTATATCCAACATTTTTATTACCTGTTGCATTAATTTGTTGTTGTATGCTGAATTCAGCTCCATCAAGTGCATATTTATATTTTTCGTCTAAACTTTTATCTTTATCATCTTTAGAATCTTTTTTTACTATATTCATGTGATAACTTCCTGAAGGATTTTCTGTTATTTTCCATACTCTAATATATTTCATATTTTTCACATCATTATCATTATTTACATACCAACTAAAATTTCTTATTTTAACTTTATTTGTTGTTGCGTTTCCTTCAATATACCAGTATGGCGCACCTTGTAGACCATTTACATCTCTTTGATCTACATAAGCACTATTATACTCTGGTAAATCTATATTATATTGTTTTTTTAAATTATTTTTTAATGTATTATAGTCATTAGCTTTTCCTATATATATAAACACATGACCGTACATACTAGCATCACCATGTCCAGATATAACAGTACCAATTGGAAGTGTATCAACATTAGCAATTTTTTTATACCATTTCGTTTTTGTCCCATTAGAGCTTGTATATGATCCAATTTCCTTTGGTTCAAATGTTGTACCACTAAAATTATATCTGAAATAGTGTTGATTCCATCCAGCTGTATCTCCATTCTTTATTCCTGTTCCTCCACATGATGTAATAGCTGCATTTACTAATCCAGAACAGTCCTTTGGTTGATTTATAAATGTAACTGCTTTTTTTACCAACTCTGCACCAGTAAATGGATAATTACTTTGTTGTGCTTCACCTAAATTCGTCTTTACATTACTCGTATTATATTGTTTTATACTAATTCCTGATATAATTGCAAAAATTAAAATAATCGCACTTATTGTAATAACCTTTTTATTGATTATTTTATTTAATATATCTTTTTCCTTCATGCTAATTCTCCTTTCAAGTCCATTAATATTACTTTTTATTTTAATGATTTATTAATATAAGTCAAATTAGCTTATTTTGTAATTTTATATGTCTTTTTTACGGATTTTATCGTTTTTAGGTATTATTACACTTTTATTACATTTTCGTGCATATTTTATTACAATTTACTTTGTATATATTTTTTATTAATTCCGTAAAGATTTTTTCCATATTGAAAAGTATTGTTCCTGTAAATTTATATGATAATTTTTGCTTTCTTCAAGTATCTCATCTCAAAATAGGGACGGTCCTGAATTTTTATAAATTCAGTTACTAAAACAGCAAAAAATAAAGACGGTCTTTAAGGACCGTCCCCGTTTTAATATTTATTCTATTCCCAATCTACTAGTACTTTTTTCTTTATTATAACAATTCCAACAATTACTATTAATGCTGTTCCCAATATTATTGCTAAATATAAAGCTAGTTCATTACCTGTTTTTACTGTTAACATTACTGGTGCGTCGTCTATATCGTCTTCTCCTGGTACATTATTTCCTGGTGTTGAATCTCTATCTGGTACTCCGTAGGCATTGTGATCATCATCTATTTCTGCTGTGTTTATTAAAACTCCCATGTTGTTTTCACTGTTTATCCATGTTAATAATATTTCTACTTCTGCACTTTCTCCAGTTTTTAATGTTGTTCCAGCTAATTTGTCTGTTACTATTTTTCCATTTTCAACTCTCCAGTCTGGATTGTCTTCTGGTACGAATTTTAATCCTTCTGGTATGTCATCTCTTATTCGTGTTGCTTCTCCATCTATTTGTCCTTCGTTTGTTACACGAATATTATATCTAAATTTAACTGTTACATCATTTAATTTGCTCTTTCTTAAGTCAACTTTTACAATTTCTTCTGGATCATCTTCTGCTTTGTGTCCAGTTTTTGTTACTACTGTTTTTCCGTTTTCTGTTACTATGGCTTCTGTTACCCATTTACGTAATGCTAAGTCAAAGTAACCATTTTTTACTTTTATTGTAATTGTGTCTCCATCTAAGCTCCATGTTACATATCCATCTTTAGATACTTCTCCTTGTGCTAATTCTTCACCATCTACTGTTAGTTTTGTATTTTCTTCATCTAATTCAAAACCTTCATCTAATTCTTTTCCAACAGCTGTTAAATTTACTTCTCCTGTGTATAGCTCAAATCCTTCTGGTGCAGATGATTCTTTTATTTTGTATTCATCTTTTTGTCCATCTTCTGTTATTGCTTTTTCTGTTGCTAATGTTATTTCACCATTAACTGTTGTTTTTTCTTGATCATTTATTGTAAATTTTGTTTCTTTTTCTGATAATGGATTTCCTAATAAATCTGTTTTTATTAATTTAACATTATATTTACCTTCTTTTTCTGGGTTTCTAATTGTTATACAGAAAGCCATTCCGTTGTTACTAACTTCTAGACCGATATCATAAACTCCGTCTCCATCAATATCAAAAGTTTGCTCTCCATTAACATTTGCACCATCTTTTGTTTGTCTACTTGCTGCTCTTCCTATTTCTTTTCCACCTTTATCTACACGTACATAATCAATTTGATATTTTTCGCCTACTTTTACTTTATATACACTTATTGATATATCTGATAAATCAATTGTTTTATATCCGTTTTTTGTAGAAACTTCATCTATTGTATATATATCTGGTTTACCAACACCTAATTCATTTTTTTCTATATCTACATCACCAAATATAGATTTTACATCTTCCCCATCAGTTGTTGTTACTTCTTTTGTTTCTGCTTGTTGTCCGTATTCTGTTTTTGTTACTTTAAATGTTGTATTCCCTAAAGCTTTTGATTTGTCGCTTAATTCTGAGTCGTCACTTGTTGATTTTTTTGCAATATTCATATGATATGTACCTTTTATTGACTTATTTAAACCTACATATGTAAATGCACCTACTGTTCCATCTGTATTTGCTTTTGAAAGTTCAATATATGAAATTGAATTTTTCTTTTGCTCGTCTGTTACTTTACTGTCTAATACAGCATCTCTTGAACTTAATATCCAGTATTTTTCTCCTGGTTTGATTTCTTGTTTCTTTAAATTATCACCTGATCCAGAATAGTATATAATTTTTTCAATTGTGTATTTTTGATTTACCATCGTTTTATATACATTTATACCATATGTACCACCAACTGTGGCATATCCTGCATCTTCAGCATGTTTTTCTCCGAATATATAATTATCATATTTTGTTATGTCTTTTATGCTAACTTCTCCTGTTATATTTTTAAGTTTATTTTCTGTAACACAATTTATGCTTTTCTTTTCGTTGTTTATTGTTTGCTCAACTGTATATTGTACACCTGCGACATAATCTCCATCAGGGTTGTCTCTATCTTTTTTTCCTAAATTAACATGGTAGCTTCCTGAAAAAGTTGGTTGGTTTGCGATTTGGTATACCCAATATCCTGAGTAATCCTTTTTATCTCCACCTGCATCTCCACCAATATAATTTCTTATTCTTACGGCTTTTCCTGCTACAGATGAATCTAACACCCAATAATCTGATCCATTACCAGTATCTACAACAGATTGTTCCTGTCCTGCACTAATTATTCCATATGCTTTTAATTTTTCTATTGCTTGATTTCTATTACCTAGTCTTCCTATAAATATCCAAGCATGACCTTCTGAACTTGCAGTTCCAGGTGCAATTACAATAGCTCCCATAGGAAATTTTGACATTGCTGCTTGATACTCTTCAATCTTTCCTCCATCGAATAATACATTTACTTTTTTGGTCACATTCTTGTATGTCACATTAGTATTGTTACTTACATCTTCATTAAATCCCCCATGCCAATCGTATGTATGTCTTGGAATATCTGTATAATTGCCATATTCACTATGAACTGGGTTAAAAGAATATCCTAAATCTTTTAAAGCTCTATAAATTATTCCTGTACAATTATATCCTTTTGTATCGGTTTCTGAGCCTCCAGATCCATTATAATCTTTACCTAAATGTGTTGCTGCATTTTTGACTATATCTAAACCTGATCCTGCATAATCATTTTTTACGCTTCCCATAGTAGCAGCATCATCAATCTTAATTGCCATTGTACTTATCATTATTATCGCAATTAATAAACTTGCCAATACTTTTTGAAATCTTCTTTTCATAACTTTACTCCTTTTACATTAATTTTATATTTATTATAATTCCAAAAAAAATATTGTCAAACAACCTATTTCTCAAGAAAAACCAAATTTATATACGGATATACTTTAATTCGACTTTTATTACATTTTGTTTACATTTTTTATATTTTATAATTTTGAAAAATTATAAAGAGGGACGGTCCTGAATTTTTCGAGGACCGTCCCTCTTTTTCTCCTTCCAGGATTGTCCCTCTTTTTCTCCTTTTCCTTCCTCCAGGACCGTTTTTTCTTTTTTCCCTAGAGCAAAAAATGCAAGCTTATGCTTGCATTTTTTTATTTTTATTATCTAAGTACGTATTTTTTTATTCCGTATACTCCTACACCTATTATTGTTATTACTGCTATTATTACACTTGTGTATATTGTTGTTTCACCTGTTCTTACTGTTATTATTACTGTTGCATTGTCTTGGTCATCTTCTCCGTCTACTTGATTGTTTGGTGTTGAATCTATATCCGTAATTGAGTTTCCATTATCATCTGCATCTTCACTTATTTCTGCTATATTAGTTTTTAATCCTAAATTATTTGAATCATTTATCCATGTTAATATTACAGAAATTGTTGTGCTTTCTCCTGGTTGTAGTAATGTATTTTCTAGTTGATTTGTTACTATTTTTCCATCTACTTCTCTCCAATTTTGGTTATCATCTTTTACAAATTTTAAACCTTGTGGTATATAATCAGATACTTCTTTTGCATATCCTGCAATTTGACCTTGATTTTCAACTCTTATTTGATATTCAAATTTAACTACTACATTTTTAACTTTGCTTTTTTTCAAGTCAACTTTTACTACAGGCTCTGGATTCATATCTGCTGTATGTCCAGTTTTAGTTACTTTTTCTTTTCCATCTTCTATTACTATTGCTTTGCTTACCCATTTTTGTAGTGCTAAATCAAAATATTTTAATTTAATTATTTCAGTATCTTGGTCATCTTCACCATCAACCCATTTTCCTGGTGTTGAATCTCTATCTTTTACATCTTTTCCACTGTCATCTGTTTCCTTAGTAATTTGTGCATAATTTATAATTTGCCCATCTTTTTCTGTTGGAGCTTTTACTTTAAATGATACTTTTACATCTCTATAATCTAATGTACTCATTGTTTGTGGATCAAATGCTTTTATTAAATCATTAGCTAAACAATCTGTTACAATATATTTTGCTTTTGATATATCTGCTACTTCATTTCTATTTTCATCTAATATTTTCCATTTATATTGTTTATTTATTTCATTATCTATAATAAATTCAAGTCTTTCTGGAATATCATCTTCTACTAATGAAGCATATACATTTTTTGTTCCTTCATTATAGATACGTAATGTATATGTTACTATATCATTTTCTCTAACTTCAACTGGATCTTTTGGATGATTATATGTTGCTGTTGTGCTTGTTCCATTTACTAAGTTTGTTACATCAACTTGTGGTGCTCTATTTGGATTTACCTCTGATGAATTTAATTCTGTAATGAATTTTCTTAAAGCTAAATCTGCGTAAGTTAATTTTACTTTTTCAATATCTTGATCATCTTCACCATCTATCCATTCATCTGGTGTTGAATCTCTATCTTTTATAGTGTTTCCATTAGAATCTGTTTCTTTAGAAATTTGTGCATAATTTGTTATTTCATTTTTTGTTGATTCTTCAGCTATAACTTTAAATGCTACTTCAACATCTTTAAAATCTAATGTATCCATTGTAGTTGAATCATATGCTTTTATAACACTATTTGATAAATAATCTGTTACTACATATTTTGCTTCTGAAACTTTTGTTGTTTCATTATTATTTTCATCTAACATTTTCCAATTATATTTCTTATTTAAATCATCACTTGGTATAAATTGTAATCCTGCTGGAATGTTATCCTTTACTAAGGCTGCTATTGCATCTCTAGTACCTTCATTGTAAATTCTTAAAGTATATACTACAATATCATTTCTGCTTACACCAACTGTATTTTTTGGGTGATTGTATGTTGCTGTTGTACTTGTTCCATTTGCCAAATTTGTTACATCAACTTGTGGTGCTCTATTTGGATTTACTTCTTCATTATTAATTTTTGTAATGAATTTTCTTAAAGCTAAGTCTGCGTAAGTTAATTTTACTTTTTCAATATCTTGATCATCTTCACCATCTATCCATTTATCTGGTGTTGAATCTATATCTGTTCCTGTTTTTCCATTAGAGTCTGTTTCCTTAGAAATTTGTGCATGGTTGATTATTTCTTTTCCAGTTGTATCTTCAGATACTACTTTAAATGACACTTTTACATCTTTATAACTTAGTTGTTTTGTTTCTTTATTAAATTTAGCAATTAAATTATCTTCAGATTTTTCCTTTGATAAATAATCTGTTGTAACATATTTAGCTTTTGATACATCTGAAGTTTCTTTACCATCTGCATCTAACATTTTCCAACCATATGTTGTATTTGTAGCATCATTTGTAATGTATTGTAATCCTTCTGGAATTTCGTCTTTAATTAAACTTACATATCCATCAACTTCACCTTCATTGTAAACTCTTATTGTATATGTAACAACATCTCCAGTATTTACAGTTTTGGCATCTTTCGGATGATTATATGTTGCTGTTGTACTTGTTCCATTTGCTAAATTTGTTACATCAACTTGTGGTGCTCTACTTGGGTTTACAACTACACTATTTATTTCTGTTATGAACTTTCTTAAACTAAAGTCTAATTTTTCTGTTGGAGTATGTGTATTAGTTATATTGTATCCATCTATTTTTTTAGTATATCCACTTACAGTTTCCTCATCAACAGTATATTTAATTTCATTTCCATTATCATCAAATTTTGGTAGCTCTGTAAAACTATATTTCCAGTCTTGCTCTTCTGTTGTTATAACAGATGTTTTTTCTTCTCCATTTGCTAATAATTTTACTCTTATTGCTTTTGGTCTAATACCATCTTTATTGTTGGCATCATTCCATGTTTTTACTCCATTAACATCTACTGTTTCTGGATTTTCTGTTGTATATGTATTTATTAAATTCAAAAATTCCTTATCATTACTTACATATTTATCTTCGAAAATATCATCAATTACCTCTTGTTTAAGAAGCTCTACCTCTGTTGTATCGGCAACTCTAAAGTTGGCTGATGTATCAATTTCAAAAAAGTTGTTTCTTATTATATCTAAACAAAATGAATCTATTGTACATATACTTGCTTTATTTATTAAAATAATTTGTCTTTGTAAGTTTTTATTATCTGGAAATTCTTCCATCTTTTTATATATTGCTTCTAATATACGTTCACGCATTTCACTGGCAGCAGCATTTGTAAATGTTACCACCAAAATTTTATCTATATCTACATTTTCATTTATAACCTTATTTATAATTCTTTCTACCAAAACTGCAGTTTTACCACTACCTGCAGCTGCAGCAACTAATATGTTTGAACCTTTATCATAAATTGCATCTTGTTGCTCTTTTGTCCATTTTACATCAGCCATGGTATTTCCTCCTTTATCTTTTGCAGATATATGATATCATTATTACATAGTGATTTCAAGAAAAAAATCCAATTATTGCTTGACTTTTGCCTTTATTTGTAATAAAATAGTGGAGCAATTAAATTTGAATATGACTTAGAGTCGAACTTCTCCCCGGTGGTTTAATTTTAAGTTTCATATAAATAAATTATAAATATTTTAATGAATGGAGGGTATTTTTTACCATGAATAATACTACATATAGTTTAAAGAAAAGTGAAATTGAAAGCAAATGGTATATAATTGATGCTGCCAATAAACCATTAGGTAGAGTTGCTAGTGAAGCAGCTAAATTATTAAGAGGAAAACACAAACCTACTTACACACCAAATATTGATAACGGAGATCATGTTATTATATTAAATTGTAATGATATAGTTTTAACAGGTCATAAATTAGACCAAAAAATTTATAGACATCATTCAGGATACATTGGAGGAATGAAAGAAACAACAGCTAGAGAAATGTTAGCTAAATCTCCAGAAAAAATGATGATGTTAGCAATAAAAGGAATGCTTCCAAAAAATAGCTTAGGAAGACAAATGTTAAAAAAAGTAAGAGTTTATGCTGGTAACGAACATGAAAACATTGCTCAAAAACCAGAAGTATGGAATTTCTAATTAATAATATTAAGGGAGGAAAATTAAAATGGCTGATACAAAAACAGTATTCTATGGTACAGGTAGAAGAAAAAGATCAATAGCTAGAGTTAGATTAGTAGAAGGAAATGGAACAATTACAGTTAATGGTAAAGACTTAAATGATTATTTTGGTGCAGAAACATTAAAATATATCGTAAGACAACCATTATCAGTAACAGAAACATCTTCAAAATATGATGTTATATGTACAGTAAAAGGTGGAGGTTTCACAGGTCAAGCTGGAGCTATCCGTCATGGAATTTCAAGAGCTTTATTAGAAGCTAATTCAGATGAATTTAGACCAACTTTAAAATCAAACGGATTCTTAACAAGAGATTCTCGTATGAAAGAAAGAAAGAAATATGGTCTTAAAAAAGCAAGAAAGGCCCCTCAATTTTCAAAAAGATAGGCTTTATTTCCAAAAAGAAACATACTTCAAAAGTATGTTTCTTTTTTTGCACTTTGCTTTTTTCTAAATTTTAGATAATACCCTCATCCAATTTTCTCCCATAATTTTATCAATTTGATTTTCTAAATATCCCGACTTTCTTAATTCATTTATTAAAATTGGCATATCCTTTATTCCTTTTATATCACTTAATCTATGCTCTTCATCCACTCCATCAAAATCCGTTCCTAATCCAATGTAATCAATACCAACTAAATTTGTTATATGTTTTATGTGTCTTATAATATCTGTTACATTTGCTTTTCCTTCTTTTTTTAGAAATGAACTGCATAAACATATTCCTATTATTCCATTTCTTTTTGCAATTGCTTTTATTTGTTCATCTGTTAAATTTCGTGGATGATTACATATACTGTAACAATTTGAGTGTGTTGCTACTATTGTTCCTGTTGTATTTTTTATAGTATCCCAAAAAGTTTGCTCTGATGAGTGTGATATATCTATTATTATATTTTTTTGCTCTAGTCTTTTTACATATTCTTTTCCTAATTCTGTTAGTCCTACTGTGTTTTTTGTAAGAGCTCCTGTTCCTAATAAATTGTCTTCATTCCAATTTATTGACATTAGTCTTACTCCTTTTTTATATAATTTATCTATGTTGTTTAAATCAGATTCTATTGCTTTTCCGTTTTCTATTGTTAAAACAATTCCTATTTTCTTTTGTTTTATTACATATTGAATATCCTTTTTGTTTTTTATAACTACTGTATTTTCCATATTTTTTAAATAATAATCTATTATGTTATTTGCTCTTTCAAATCCATTTTCAAATTCTGGATTTATAAATGCTGCTGACATTTGTATTACTGGTGCTAATTGTTTTGCATCTATTGTGTTAAAACAATATTGTATGTTACTTATTTTATTATTATTATCTAATGTTTCTGATAATGTATCACAATGTCCATCTATATACATATGATATATATCCTCCTTAATA
>ENA-OURV01000639-OURV01000639.1-human-gut-metagenome-genome-assembly--contig:-NODE-639-length-30222-cov-6.601319_pt1 | contig 30222 bp, 16 predicted proteins | sample MGYA00242141_ERZ509072 | MGnify/ENA primary metagenome ERZ509072 (study PRJEB26280, sample SAMEA2338763) | human gut metagenome | biome: human gut; feature: human-associated habitat; material: faeces... | reverse complement strand
CTCACCCATATCAGATAGTGTCTTATACCTCTATGAATTTACATTACTCTCAAACACATAACCTCAGCTCACCCATATCAGATAGTGTCTTATACCTCTATGAATTTACATTACTCTCAAACACATAACCTCAGCTCACCCATATCAGATAGTGTCTTATACCTCTATGAATTTACATTACTCTCAAACACATAACCTCAGCTCACCCATATCAGATAGTGTCTTATACCTCTATGAATTTACATTACTCTCAAACCTCAAATTTTGAAAATCCAGCTTGCAACTGGTATGTAAATCCACATCTTTGTTATACATTCTTATACAATAAATATCAACACATCTCTTTCTAAACCATAACATCATATCACACATAAATCATTATCAATTATAATCCTGCTCTCACATGATAATTTTTTATAATCCATATTGTCAATAAGTAAGACTCTATAATCCCTAGTTATTGCTGTAGCCATCATAAGCTGTAATGTGGCATATGATACCACACTTCTAAGATTCACAAACACAAAAAGCCTCTTACCCTCATACTCCCTAGATAAATCCATATATGCAAGTATTCTCTCTTCCAAAGTATCATAATCATCAATTATTTCTATACCTGCAGCTTTTATAACAGCTAACATATTTAACTTTTCACAAATAATCTCACATGGCAAATCACCTGCAATACTTTCTATATACATTTCAATAGTTTCTAATAACCGCTCTGATTTTTCGTAATATAATTCATTTTTAGATTTTTTATCCAACTCGCTCATAATCTTTGATATCAAGGTCTTCTGATTCAGTGTAAAATCAACAAAATCAGTTATATATGCTATTGTTTTTTGAGCAGGGATTGGGGTTTCATTGTCCGACACAACTATATCGCTATCCAATCCTTCTGTTGCTTTCCTGAATTCCTGTAACATCTTGTACATGAATTCAGGATTCTCAATTACCAAACCTGTTATCATTTCTGTATTAACATCTATAACATTTTTTAATTCTCTATACGCAATCTTCATAATATTGTAATCCTATCATCAGATGTCAAAACATCCGTTTTAATATTTCCCGTTATGTAATCAATCTTTGCAAATTGTTTCTCTGTAACAGATAGAACCATAACTGAGCCAGAAGGTGGTTTCATTCTTTTAAGTGCGGCTCGAACATTGTTTTCTGCCGACTGATTAAGGACCATCCTGCAATACACCGACTCCTGCAACATATAAAAACCACTTTTCAATAAATCTTTCCTAAATTTTCTATAATTTCTTCGATCTTCCGACGTCAGAGTCGGAAGATCAAACATTACTAAAATTCTCATATACCTATAACTCATATTGAATAATACAATATCTCCTCTACATTTCTGTCGCACAGGGCGTCAAAAACACTTCTTACATATATTCTTATAGCATTCGTGAGAACTTGCTTATTACCTGATATTGTTATCTCCTGTTCCAGTAAACTAAGCATTTTTCTCTTATCATTAGCGTCAAATTGCTCCCAATTACTTCCATATACAATTCTATCAACCAAAATTCTATATGGTTCCATCAAATCAGATGCTAAATTGAACGGATTAAATTTATTATCATGAAACAACCCTAGCTGTGTCATATATCCATTATAAATTATTTCTTTGTTGAAAATGGAAAGCAATAACGAATATCCATAATTCAAAGCTGCATTTCTTGGAATATCCTCATTTCTATTAAAATCCATGCCAAACAAGGCGTTGAAATATACCTTAGCAGCCAACCCCTCTCTGTTAGTCTTATCCCCATATGACAAATCATCTATGTATTGCTTAAGTAATTTATACTCACGTTCTTTCTCAAGTTCCAACAAAAAATCCGACTGTTTAATAATTTTCTCCCGCACTATAGATGTCCAAACTTTCGTCTTTATATCATCTTGCCATGCAATTTGTGTTTTTATCTTTCTTGAGCAATCTCCACTACCATAATAAGGAATAATTTCCGACTGAGGATTTCTTTTATCATCGCAAAAAATTATTTTAATTTTTTTCTTGATCAGTTCTGTAACCAATGCTGCCGTCATCGAAACTGCTTGATTATCAATAACAAGTATATCTATATCATCAAGAAAAACTTTTAATGTTTCTTCTCCTCTTATTTCAAGAAAACCCATTGTCAGATTAAGCTTAGCTCTTTTTGTTATCACAAGTGTTCTAAAACCCATCCTGAACTCCTATTCAAAATACTATTTAATAATATCCAATAAATTATCTGACATGTTCTGATATATACCAGATGAAGAATTATCTATCAAATATACTTTTTGAAATTTCTTTGCCCAAAGAGAGAGTTTTGATCCAAATGCAAATGTCGCTGCATTTTTACTGCCACCTATCGCAGACATGTCGCAACTTCCTGCTCGTCCGGACTTAAGAACTAACACAAGGTTCTGTAAGAAATACACCTGTCTTTCAATATCAAGTTTTTTAAATTTATCATATCCATTCTCTAATATTTTTTGTTGAGAATTAAATGGAATACTATATATGTTATTAATAATTTTATCAGTTAATATACAATATAATTTTTCATTCTTTTCACCACATATACCATCATTTTTTTCATTTAAAGTAATGTTTTTATTCTTACCTTTCTTTTCTATATAATTATCAATTTTTTTTATATAATTTTCCCACTCATTTCCAATTACCAATGGCATCATAGAGGTAAGGCCTATTTTTTGACCTGAATTAGCTTTTCTCGTAATACAGGCTCTGAAACCATCGAACGACAACATTGTATTGATTTTTATAGGTCTCAGTCCCAGTGGGAAAGATACATTCGTAATTTGTTCATCTGTTTTGCCCCATATATTTTGTATATTTTTCTTTGAGTATTTCAATGCGTATTCATTATCAGAGAAAACCTTTTCCGAATACATATAATCCACAGGCATTATCATCGCTTCCTGCTTGCCATTTTCCTTGTATTTAACAAGTAAAAATGCTGTGGCTGTAGACTTATTATATCCTCCATACTTTTCTGTATCCAGACCTGTCTTCCTTGGAATTAATCCAGCTGCAGCTTTCACCGGCATCTGATCGAACAATCCTCCTTTTCTCATAAATGGGTATTTAGTATAATGTATATTATTCTTTGCCAACACTTTTCTTACATTACCTATAGACTCTTGTCCATTCCAAATCACATCATCTCCCAATTTGACACTATGCGTAAACAAAGTCTTTGTCTTCAGTGAATATTTCTGCGTTATATAAAAATTCTTTGTAAATCTACAATGATACACATTTCCAACCACGATATTAAGATATGCATCCTTAGCATGATGAAGATCATTAACACTTCTTGTCTTCAACATATCAAATTCTTTTCTAAATTCAGATACCAATCCCGCCTTAGAATATACAATCTCTACATCTGGGAATAATGTTCTAAATACTGTTGTCACTGCCTTTGTAGACTGATGAGTCTCCACCAGCTGTCTGTTTATAAAACCTGTAAGCTCTTCCTCTGTAAATGATGTACAGCGAGTAAGTCTCCTATATTTCTCTTCTGATATAAGTTTATTGGACAGCAATCTATACCAAAATGGCTGCATTTTTTCCCTTATATCTTTACTAATCGGATATTTATCACCTTTCTGGCCATTCTCCTCAGAAATAACAAGGACTTTATTGGTTATACTATCATCCTTGACATAGCTCTGAGGGTATATATGATCAACGTTATAAATGTTTGTCTTAAGTTTATCAATATCAATTGTTTTCTGGGTATATGCACACTTTCCAAGCTGCATAAAATATAAAAACAGTACCTCACTCTGCAATTCATTGTCTGTTTTACCTTCTAATTGTTCTGACAGCTCACGAACTTCCGCTTTATCCATATTCTTGTATAACTCGCTGATCTGGTCTCTTCTAGATTTTGTACGCACTCCTTTTTCTCCACCACCACGAGCCATTTCAACAAATATTTTTGAAGGATTCTTACCACACACCTTACGTATATCACTTAATATATCCAATGTTCTATGTATTGGTCTTCTCACTGCATTACTTACATACATTTCATCAAGCATGCTATCAAGATTTGCTGGATGCTCAACATAGTATTCATTTTTTATTGCCTCTATCTCCTCAATAAATGTATATGAGTTTGACAATAATTTCATCATATTGTCATTCGTAGACCACAACATTCCCATAATAGAGTCAACTTCACCAGTATCTTTATTACATCCCCTTATACCAACTAGTAACTTACGAGATAGTCTTCCAAAATCACTATATTTCAGTTTAGAGATATACTTAACATCGTCATCTGACAAATCTGGGAATTCCATGTGTAACCATCTAAGTATTCGACCCTTATCTTCACTGTATGTTAATCTTTCAATTATTGCCTCGACCTGATTTTCCTTTAATACACAACTTTCAAGTAGTTTTTTAAAATCATGATATGACTTCAAAGAAGATTTTATAGTAACATCAATACCCGAAATAACATCTTCTGGATGTAAAAGATTATTTGATATAAGAAAATCTTTTATCTTCTTTGGGGTAACTTTCCTATACCTCTCGAACAGTTTATAAATTCCCTGCTTATGTTCAATTGGAATACTACAGTCATTAATCTTAATATTATTTATCTCATTAAGCACATTGAACTTACAATATAATAATGAATACTTGGGAACCACTGTTTCTCCAGGCAAATAAGTACACGAATTAGTCATACGATTAATGAATTCCTGTTCGCTGGCATCAAGATCTACCTTATCCTCAAAATTCCATGGGTAAATCCTTCCCTCAGCCTTCCTCTTCATCCAACCATGCTGTCCATTATCTGTTCTCAGTGGTCCAACATAGTATGGAATACGAAATTCCATAATAGACAGGAGTTTTTCCCTACTGGTATATCCATCCATATCCTTTTCATCAAGAAACTCCAAATAGAAACTGGCATTATCAAGTATTCTTTTCAATTCGTAATAATACAATTGATACGGAATAACTCTGTTATCATTCTCCACTTGTTTAGGAATAAAAGAATATGTATCCAGTCTGAACATCATATCTTCATATTCTACCTTGTCTTCATCATCAACTTTGATATCTTTTACTACTTTCTTAATGTAATCACAAAATACATCCTTCTTTGCTCCCTTAAACTTTGATACATTCTGAACATTTTTTAGATTATATGAATATGACACATAATTGCCAACAATATTTCCATCTCTAAATACCTCATAGTATCTATTGGGGATGTATTTTTTCACAAAATACTTTAGGAAAGAAAGATCCTTTTTATGCTGCTCATATACTGTTATTTTTCCTTCAGATACACTATTCTTCCCATTAAGAACGTCAGACAAAATTGCCCAATCATATACATTTCTTAGAGAGCTGATAATATCTCCCTCATCACCAAGTTGCTGCAAGACCATAGCAAAATCTTCCTCGGCCATATTAAACGATACAGATACCTTTTCTTCAAATGTAAGCTTAGGAAACAACTTACCCAATTCATAAGTTCCACCGCTCAGGAGTTTTACTAACCCTTCTCTACTCACATCATCTTCTTCAGAAGTTTTAAACTTCTTTCCTTCATTCAGTAACTGAAGGAACTCTCTCTCTTTGTTGGTAACCGTCTGTTTCTTCTTCAATATCTCCTTAAACTTTGATATATCACACTTCCATGGAATTTCTGCATAATTATCCATAACATTAAGGAAGTTGCAATATACCACATCAAAATCTAGCACATCCTCAATATTATCTTTGCTTACTTCACTCAAAAAATGACCTCTATGTGCGACTAAATATGCACATGCCATATATACAAGACGTATATCATGTTTTTCTTTATTTGACATAAGATCATATATAAGATGATGTATTGTTGGATATATATCATAATAATCCTTGTCCGTGAAATCATCATCATTAAATACCACATATCTATCCTTTATATCTACGTCATCCCTAAACAATGCACTTTCTCTTCGCCTGATAAAAAATCTAGGATCGACTTTTGCTATTTCCGGCGCAAATATTTCTGAAACCAACGCTATTCTTTGTTTTTTTCTGTCGTTTCGACGTCTTGCTGTTCGAAAAGTTCTTCGTTCCTGTGCAGTCGATGCTGCCTCAAATACATGACTTCCCCACATCGGCTCACCACCATGCTTTATAAGATTATAATTTTTGTCTGTTACGGCATATCCTACAGAATTTGTTCCTATATCAAATCCTACATAATACTCATCCACTTTCTTAGTTTGCATATTGACAATTCCCCTTTCATGATGTAATGTTTAAATGAATTTACATTGCGAGTTCAAATAAAGTTTTTACCAAATCGCCGGTTTCCGGTTACACAGTGTGTGTATCAATCCTAAGTTTTTACTTAGGATTTTTTGTTAATCTACTATTTTATTATCAATAATCATTATTCCAATTGTAACGTCCCTTATATTACATATAATACATTATATATCATTTGTTTTTCTATGAATAGTTTTTCAAACCATTTAACACCTTTTTATTCGTAATTTTACATAATTTAATGTTCGTTTTTTTACACACCATTTAAAATGCTTAAAATTATACACAAAAGACCGGCAACAGACGCCTCCATCGTCCACTGCCGGCCCACGCTTTCATCAACCCTGTTTATACAGGCTTTCACAACTCTATGTCTAATCCAATACCATCACACTCGCTCCAGCCCCACCCCAATCTTCAAGTTCCTCTCCGTCTCCACCCTATCAAACTTAACCACATAGCACCCTATATCTCCCCTGATACCGGTTATCGTGCCCTCACCGAACACCTTGTGTCTCACCCTGTCTCCGGGCTTTAGCTCGGTGTCCAGCGGCATATAGCGGCTTTCATTTGCGGCTATGTAGCTCTTGGTGTCATCGACAAGGCGCTGCGGAAGCTCGTTCACGTAGTCGATTGCTTCCCGGTCTATGTTGAAGATAAACCTGGAAGGATATCTAAATGAATCATCGTAGTTCAGACCCTCTGCATCGCTGATGTACAGGCCGCGCTCTGCTCTGGTGCATGCCACGTATGCCATGCGTCGTTCCTCCTCGAGCATCGCCTCAGTGTCCACGTGCTTGCTTGGGAATATGCCTTCATTTACACCGCACACGAACACATATTGGAACTCCAGGCCCTTTGCGGTGTGTATGGTCATCATCGTCACAGAATCCTTGTCCTTCTCCCTGTCATTGTTCGTGTAGAGAGCTATGCTCTGCAGATATTCCTCCAGCGTATTCTCCTCACCGGAGGTCTTCTCATATTCGTCTATCGACTGCTTCAGCTCTGCCAGGTTGTCCAGCCTTTCCTGTTCGCCTGCCTGTCTGAGCATCGCCTCGTAGCCCGTGGCGGCCATAAGCTCTGTCACAAGGTCTGACAAACTTTTCTCCTTGTATGTCCTCCTGAAATTTTCTATGATATCGACAAAGGCTGAAGCACCTGTCGACTTAACAGTCTTCTCCTCCAGAAGATCCTGAAGACCGCTGTACAGTGAGCATCTGTGAGTCTCACAGTACGACTTCAGCATCGACATTCTCTTTTTGCCAAAGTTCCGCTTTGGTTCATTTATCACCCTGCGAAATGACAGATCATCCGCGTATGCCACCATCCTGAGATATGCCAGCACATCCTTTATCTCCTTGCGTTTGTAGAACTCCGTTCCGCTGTAGAGGATATACGGGATCTTTGTCTTGATAAATGCTTCCTCTATGCTTCTCGACACGAAATGTGACCTGTACAAAACGGCTATGTCACTGTACTTTGTGCCCGCCTCAACCAGTCTTTTTATCTCATTTGTCACCCACTGGGCTTCATCCCCGGTGGTCCTGGAATGTACGTACAGAGGGCGTGCCTCAGACGGCTTCACAGCCACAAGCCTGTGGGGCAGTCTGTTCCTGTTCTTCTCGATCAGTGAGTTGGACACCGCCAGTATGTCAGGAGTTGAACGATAATTCGTGTCGAGGAATATGGTCTGTGTATTCTCATGGTTCTTGTCGAATTCCAGTATGTACTCTATCCTTGCCCCGCGCCACGTATATATGGTCTGATCCGGATCGCCCACGATGAACAGATTCCTGTGATAACCGCTGAGTATCTCCGCCAGCGCATACTGGTTACCGCTGACATCCTGGAACTCGTCCACCATGACATACATCATGCGTTCCTGCCATTTGCGGCATTTCTCCGCATCGGTTCTGAGGATGTGGAGCGCAATGGTTATGAGATCATCATAGTCAAGTCCATACACCTTCTTCTGTTCGTACAGGTATCCCAGAAATACTTTTTCTGGTATGTCTGAGGCGTTCTCATAATCTGCCAACAGTCTGTCATTGCTTATGTCCGCCATATATGCAATGTGCTGCATCTCGTTCTTCATCGCCGATATGTGATCCCTCGCCATGTCAAATGTATATGTTCTCGACTGTATATGGGCATTCTCGTACACCGTTTTGAGTATCTCCTCCGTGTCCTCGCTGTCCATCACCACAAAGTTCTGGGGATAATTGATGGCATGGATATCCTCCCTCAGAAGCTTCACACAGAAGCCGTGAAATGTGCAGATGTATCCCGTATCACTGTCCCCGATCATCTGTCTGATACGTTTGCTCATCTCCCTCGCCGCTTTATTTGTAAATGTGACACACAGTATATTCGATGTGGATATTCCAAGCTCATCCACCAGATACGCATACCTGTATGTGAGCGCCTTTGTCTTGCCGGTTCCCGCTCCCGCAATTATGCGCACATACCCTTCTGTGGTGGTCACTGCCTCCTTTTGCTGTTCATTCAGTTCATCTATAAAATTATCCATACAGTCCTCCATATATTTGCAAACATATGTTCAGTATAGCAGATTATATCTTTCCTGTCACTACACTCATGGTTTTACACCAGAACGATCTTCACATAAAAAACAGGACAGCCACATAACCTGTGACTGTCCCGCCAATGCATCAACGCATTTCATTTATTTTGACTTTTTGTAAACCGCTTTCTTAGGAGTGTTCATTCCCTTCACCTTGAGCTTCTTTGCATATGCGTCATATTTCTTCTTAGGAAGATATATCTTCACATTGCTCTTGACACCCTGGAAAGCATTCTTACCGATAGTCGTTATCCTTGTAGACTTTATGGTAACTTTTCCAAGCTTTCCACACTTGCTGAATGCTGCACCGCCTATGGTCTTAACGTTTCCTCCGATCACAACCGTGGTGAGATATTTGCGTCCTGTAAATGCTTTCGCTCCTACAGCCGTAACATTGAAGTTCACTCCACCGATCTTGACACTGGATGCAACCGTGAGTGACTTGAACTTCTTGTCGCTCTTCTTGCTTGTACTTCCAACAAGTGTCACTGTTCCCTTGCCATTTGAAGCGGCATTTGTCACCTTGTATTTCAGATAGCCAGGCACGCCCTTCTGCGCAACTTTATATATCTTGCCCTTGCCAGCCTTGATAGCAAATGTCTTGCTGACGGAGCCTCTGTAATTACCCTTACCAGTGATCTTTACTGTCGCTGTACCGATATTCTTGTTGTTCTTGTACTGTACGGTGTAATCCACACCATTCTTCAGTGTTGTTTTGCCTCTCCTCAGCGCAAGCGATTTAACAGTGATAGGTGATCCTGTGTATGTATATCCATTCTTTTCTATACCGCTTACGACCACATTGTTCTTGGAATTTCCTATGTCTATTCCAAGGGCAGCTACTGACTCATAACGCTTGTACCCACACTTGGTACAGGTAAATGTCTTCTTACCTGCCGCTGTGTCTGTAGGCTTGGTCGTTATCGCTCCCTTGTCCCATGTGTGATTTGTCAGGCCTGACTTCTCTCCACATGAGCACTGATACCAGTGAGATCTGCTGTCGCTCTTGTACTTATTGCCGTAATCGTGTACATGCTGCTCCGGCTCTTTCTCGATGATGATCTTTACATTGAATACAACTCCATTGTAAGCCCTGTTCCATCCTGTAACTGATGTCCAGTCATAATTTACTGTGTCTGCAGGCTTGAAGCAAAGCTTGTATGTATTGCCATCCTCAACCTTTGTCGTTCTGTCTGTATACCATGTGTATACTCCATCCTCGCGCTCTGGAAGCTCTATGTCTGCAAGAGTCATATTCTCCTTAGCACTCAGTGAATCTATCGCCTGAGTAAATACTGCATTTGCAGGAAGAATCTGAACAGTTATCTCCACATGCTCTGCTCTCTCGTATACATCCTCATCTTCAGGTACAAATGTTGCAAGGAAAGTCTTTGTTCCAACCTCTCCCACAGATTCATCTGCATTCTCCCAGATGAACATTCCACCTGCTGTCTCAGGCAGGAGTATCTTGCCAACAGTGTCTCCGTATGTAGCTGTGACATTCTCCGGAACTGTAAATACAGGATCCTGCTTTCTCACATACACTGAAAGCTTCACTGCAATTCTCATACTTCCGTCTTCCAGTTCCTCATATGTTCCCTCTGCTGCATCGATCTTGCTCCAGTCATAGTTTGCTGTGTCGTCTGGAACAAAGTATGCATCGTAGGTCTCGCTTGTTCCGGCCTTGCCTACCTGCTGTGTTCCATCTGCCCACATGTACTTTCCTGCTGTCGATGTTGGAAGCTCCACATCCGCAAGGGTCTTGCCGGCATATGCGTCGCCCGCCTTTCCGGCAGTAAATGAAGGTATTCCCTTCTCCACGCTGGATATGATCAGTGTGAACTCAGCCACTGTCTGATTCTGTCCTCTCACCGTGAACTTGACCGTCTGTGCCTCAGCACTTGCAGTCTTCGGCGTTCCATATACCTTTCCATCGTATATCACAAGTCCTGCCGGAAGTGTCTGTCCCTTTGCAAGGGAGTATGACACATATCCGTTGTCCACCGCTTCATCATTCTGGATCTCTATGGCTGTCAGATCATATAATGGCTCATCCTTTGTGGTAGTCTTTCCAACCTGCGCCTTAACTGTATCCTCTGTCTTTGCAAGAGTTATATTTACGGCCTCCTGCTTTGCCATATTTACCGTAACTGTTGCCGGCTCATATGTCATGACGCCGCTCCAGAGACGGTTGTTACTTGTAGTCATGGCTGTGTCATCCGGTCCAAATACAACTGAATCCACCGCCATTCCATCTATCGGCTCACCGTCTATTGTGATGTAGAACGACTTGCCACCCTGTATATAGAGTGCATCGTCACCGTCAACACCTGACTTCTTCTGACATCTTGTTGCCGATGAACTCTTCTCTATCTTTGCATCGCCATCCTTGAAGCAATATGCAGGATAATCCACATCAAGCTTGTAGAAAATGACGCTGTAATTTTTCAGTGCGTACACCATATCCGGGATTACTGTGGTAAGTATGCTTCCGCTTCCAAGGCTTGACGTATATGCAAGCTGCTTCATATTACCATAGTTTACGATCATTGCACTGTTTGTGAGGTTGCCAAATGTCCACTGTGCATCTGCTCTGTTGATGAGCTTTGCACTTGTATTCAGCGTGAGTCTCTCACTATTTGTGGCTGTGATCTCTCCGTAGTTATCTACTGTTGCTGAAGCCTGAACATTTCCTGTCAGGTTCCATGCACCTCTGTTGACCAGTGATCCTGTAATGGTCAGAGCACCGTCCACATTCCATGTGCCAAGGTTCTCAACATCACCGGTGACTGTCGCTGTCGATGTATTTGTAAGAACTGCGCCCTCGGCGATGGTCAGCTTTGAATCCTTGAGGATCTCAAGCTGTTTTACCTCCACCTCTCTGTCAAGGGTGTAATCTCCGCCTATAGTTAATTTGCCGGCGAGAGACATATACAGTGAACCCAGACTCTCAACCTGGTAATTGTCAGCGGTGCCCTTTACAGTAGCTGTGGACTTTGCATTCTCGTCTACATACTCTACCTTGCCAACCTTACCGCCTGCCGCAAGTACAAAGTCACCTGTGACAGCGCCCTCTGTTCCTGCCTTGACGTATATATTTCCAATGCTGTGACCATAGTTAAATACCAATGCCTTGCTATGCTCATTGTTGACGTCATTTTTTCTGAGTTCTCCTGACTTTATCTCGGCATACAGATCTCCCTTCACATTTGACTGCTGGACAAAGTTGTTGCACTTCTCAGCGCACCATCTTCCATCAACCACACAGTTCACATTTCCGGATACGACTGTTCCCGACACTCCATTGAAGTATGAGCGCTTGTTCATATAATCCGCACCGTATATAAATGTATTGTAATGATCAGTTATACCAACTCTTACATCCACATCACCTGATACTGATCCACCTGATGTAACATACATATTCTCAGACTTTGTTGATTCCGGTGTGTACATCTGTGCAGACTTTGCAAATGTGAAGTCTACCTTCTCCGCATTTGTATTGTACGCACCGTATACCACGCTTCCTGCTCTTCCGTCCTCTGCCGTGAAGGTCACTGTCTTGACATCAGCGTTTCCTGCCGCAGCTACAGTGCCTGACACATAACCGCTCATGATCGTCATGGTTACATTTCCATCTATCGTCACTCGGTCTGCCTTGCTGTCAGTTGAACCCGCAGCACATATATTGCCGACATTTCCGCTTCTGAGTGTCACCGATATGTCACCAGTGTATTTATTTGCTGTGTCCGTATAGCCTGATATGCTGTAGCCTGACAGATCATATGTAACCTCTCCGTCTATTCTGAGTGGTCTGTTGTCGTCTGCCACTCCGTTGTGATCAGCATCCAGATATACTGAGCTCTTGCTGCTGTCCGATGGATCAACTATTATCACTGCCGAATTTCCACCGAGATCAATGGTCTTATCCTCTGTGTTCACAGATACACCAAGCTTGTTGATATCAGGTATCTCCGTGCCTGCCGGCAGTACCTTGAATACCACTGGGAAATCAACCGATGTTCCATTTCGTCCTGTTATGACAAATGTTACTGTGCTTTCACCTGCATTCTTGGCTGTTCCTATTATCTTACCCGACTCAAGCACAAGTCCTGATGGAAGTGTCGAACCGCTCTTCAGTCTGTACTGCATGTCAGTTCCATAATCCTTTGTGGTATCTCCTGTAACCTTGAGGATCGTGAGATCGTACGCTGGTGAATCCGCTGTGTACTTGGTCTCCGCCGCCAGAATCGGATCTGCGTATTCCTTACTGATGTCTATCTGGTCTGCCACATAATCCACTACAATAGACATAGATGAATCCGGGCCTGTCACCTTTGCACTTCCGTTGCTTCCCTGTACCGGCTCGCCGCCATTTGCCGACACATAGGCTGTGTAACCCGGCACATCGGTATAGCTAACTGTGATCGCCTGTTTGCAGGCAACATATTTGACATTCTCATATTCAACTACATATGACTGTGCAGCCAATTTTGCTGATGAGTTGTCCATGTTTGTTGAGGCGCCTGCATAGCTGTAATACACTCCTGTCCAGCCGCTGGCATCTATATCATCTGCAAATTTCCCTGCTGCCACCCACACACCTGTGTTGCTGAACTGGTCTGAAGGACACTTGAGCGTACCCTTCTGATATACTCTTGCCCAGCCTGATGTCATGTTGACCTTGCCCACATCAAACAGCGCATCCTCGCCTATTGTGAGTGTCGTGTCATACTGTGTCATATTGAGAGCCGCAAGCTTCGTATCTCCATTCACAACTGCCTTGGCATACTTTGAATAACCAAGCCGGTCAGCGGTCAGCGTATCGTTAAATACTGCGGATGATCTCTCATTCAGTGACACATAATCCGTTACCTCAACCGGAGCATTTACATCAACTGCCGCACTGTCATAGATTATCAGAGCCGTTGCCGTGAGTTTCTTATTCACAACATAGGTTCCTCTGATAGTTACGATATCCTTGCTGTTTCTCATGAATGCACCGGTATATTTTGATGTTGTATCCGCTGCAAATCCGCCCTTATCTACAGTGTTCTCTGCGATCTCATATGCGATGGTTCCATCCACGGTTGAATTCGACAGAACATACATAGTTGCTGCCTTACCACCACGGATATTTATACTCACCGCATCGCCGCCTTCATATGAAAGCTCTGAATCCTTTGCACCGTATATTGCTTTTACATTTCCCCCCGTCATGGTGATCCTGATGCTTCGTCTTATGGCGTTGTCCTCGACACCTGTTATCGTGTACTCCGACAGATCTCCGGTGTACAGAGGTGTCTTGCCATCTGCCTGTCCATCCTGATTGTCGTCCACGTATATCTCTGTATCTGTGTCGTCCTTTGCCTGAATGACCACCGATGTTCCGTTGAGACATATAGTCTTCTCATCCTCATCAACTACGATTCGGCCATCCTGGTTGTCCTGTTTCTTCTCCTCATTTGAGACAATCACGTTCAATGAGAGCTGTGCCTTTGAACCGTTTCTTCCTGTCACATGGACTATGACATTTTTTCCGTCTTCATAAAGCTTTCTTGCCGTTCCGACGATCTTGCCATCGGTCAATGTGAGTCCCTCAGGAAGACCATTTGTCTCGTCGATCTCGTATGTAACCTCGCCCTCTCTTGCGTCGTTTGATATGACAAGATCTGCCATGTCATAGAGAGGTGAAGCTGCTGTGTATTCTTTTCCAAGCAGTGCCGATGGATCAACAGTTGTCTTGGATACCACGATCTGCTTTCCTGTCGTTGCGATCGTCACTGTACAAGGCTCGTTCGGCATGCTGAACGTGTACACGCCATTTGCTTCAACCGCTGAATTTTCCGCTGTGTCGCTCTGACCTCTGAAAGTCACCTTGTCAAGAATATATCCCTTGTTCACTGTCGGTGTTATCTTGACATCTGCGCCGCCCTTGACATATGTACCATCAGGATCAATATACTGTGACGTCTTGCCTGTCATGGTGTACGTTACGGCCTTCTCGTTGGACACAACATCTAATGAATAATTTACATTTGCAACATCCCCTACAGCCGAGTCCTCTATTACGCCCCCCTTTGAGAATATATTTGGCAGATACCCATCAGTCGCCTTAAATGTTCCCTTGAGGATTCCACTGTGGAGTATATTTGAACCGCCTGCTGCATATATACCCTCTTTTGCAGTTAACGTTACCCCCTTGTTGATAACGATCACGGCATTGCCCTGGCTTCCGTTCTCTGTGAAGTTACCAAAGTAAATATTGTCAGCAGTTACATCCTTGTCTATCACAAGATTCTGTCCGCCATAATATATATTCTGTCCATAGGTTATGACAGATGAGCCGGTGGTATTCATGCTTGGAGCCATATAATACTTCTCCGGCATACTGCACTTGTCATCAAATGTAACTTTTGCATCCTTGTTATTACCTATATACATCTGGAAGCTTATTCCGTCTGCATTTGTAAAATCTGTGTTGTTGATCTTTATATCAACAGGAACTGTATTCTCGGTTGAACCGGAATAGCTCTCATTTGCCAGATAGAAAATATTATTTCCCGCCAGTCCATTTATACTGCTGTCTGACAACGTTATGTCAACCTTTGTTCCGATATTTCCGCAACTGTAATCACCTCCGGCGAGTCCACATTTTGCAAAATGTATCTTTGCTATATCCGCCTTGAGTTCCCCTGCCAGTGCAAAGTTGCCCATCATGGTAAACATGTCGCTGCCCGCGTATTCATACGAGTTCACAAGCGGATCACCATTTTCGTCTACTATGGATTCATCATTCATGCCATCCACATTGACCGTCATATTTCCCAGACAGCTACCGCCGTATACAAACCGTGCTGAACTGCTGATAACGTTGCTGACGCTTATGTTAAGATCCTTACTGATGCTTCCGCCCTGCTCTACATTCAGAGATCTCGTGATGCTGCAGCCCGAAACTATGGCATCTACAGAACCATTTACCGTCACATTTGACAGCTCCAGAGCATTTACATAGGCTGCATTACAGTTGTAAAGTTCTGCCTTTATATCACCTTTTACACCTGTGCTCAGATACATGCCATTTAATGTATCTGTTGTTGCCACAGCCTTCATTACAACGCTTGCAGAAGTGATACCGGAACAATTTGAAATTCCATATACCCTGCCGCTGGCGCCAGTGATATTCTCCATGTTCACAGTATACGTATATGTTCCTTCTTCCTCCGGCTGAGTCTGACTGAACGAAACCGAATTCATGCCACATGTTGTGTAACCGGCAGCGCAGTTCTTTATATCTATATCAGCCCTTCCGCCCAGCATACCGCCATACATTCCATATATGGTGTTGAACTTTGCTCCTGAGCCATCAACGCTGACATTTACATTTCCCTTTATATTTGTATTATTGGTGCCATACACAGACATCTCTGATCCAGACTGGCTTTTCAGCTTAAGGTCCAGATTTCCAAGGATAGTCGCACTTGACGCACCATATACACTGGCACTGCTTCCATCCTTTACGGCTGATATTCCGTCAAATGTAAGGCTCACGTCACCATCAACCTTTGCCCCCTGGGAAACTCCGTTCAGGCTGTCTACCTTGGAATCAGTCACCTTGGCCGTCAGTGTCTTGCTGAGCACAGCTCCATTCTGCACGAGATACACTGAATTGACGCTGGCTCCTTTCATATTGAACACTGCATCGCCATTTATCGTGTATGCTTTTCCTGTGTAATATCCATCTGTAGCCAGTGCGACAAATGTGTTGCCATCACAGCTATAATTGATATTCTCCGTGATGTCTCCATCTATGGTCGATGTGCTGAGACCGTAGAGCGTCTTTATCGTAACTGACTTCTCTGTGTCTATCAGTACACCACCAGTACAATATGTCTTAAAAAGTCCATACAGACTTTCAACTGCTGCGCCGCCCTTCACACTGATAGTTACCGCAGTCATGTTCTCCGGGGTCTCAACAGTGCTCTCAAAAGCTCCATATACGGCGGGCAGTTCGGCACCGTCTATGGTTATGGAGATTGGCGAGCTGCTCTTCCCCTGATAAAGTCCATATATCTTACCGTAGTGTATATCCGTGTTTCCATCCAATGTGAAAACTTCCTCGCCCTCATCAAGGATTCCATCCCTGTCTTTGTCATTGTAAATATTGAATAACTGCTCGCTGTCAGTGGAATTCGGCGACTGCTTTATAATTACCGAATTGCCGTTGAGCGTGACACCTGATGGTGTAGAGCCTGACGACTCATATACATACTCCAGCCCCTTTCCCGTATCCGCAGCTTCAGACTGTGTTCCGTCCGCCGCAAATGCCGTTATTCCCGATGCCATGCCAATAGCAGCAAGCACCGACAAGGCCGTTATAACTCCTCGTAGCCTTCTCTTTCTCATCAATTACCCTCCCTTAATTAATTGTTATGTAGACTTTCCTGTTATAATTGTGCACAATAACAGAAAAAGTCTTGCAAATATGTAGATTTTTGCCACTTTAACCATTTTACCATAGCAAAGTTGCAAATACTATCAACAAATTCACAAGACTTTTTTATGCATTTTTATATTTTCTGTTATAATTCCGCTATCTTCTCCTGTTGCCAAACAATAATACAAGTCTGAGCAACTGAAGTGATGCTGATACCATGGCTGCCACATATGTCATAGCTGCCGCTGTGAGTACACTTCTTGCACCCTTGAGTTCATCCGGATAGAGATATCCGCTGCCCTCCAGTATCGCCATGGCTCTTCTCGATGCATTGAACTCCACCGGAAGTGTCACAAACTGTAGGACAACAACCAGTGAGAACAGTATGATTCCGAGTGTTATAAGGTAATCAACCCTCGGAATGAGAAGTCCTATAAGTATGAGCGGCCATGATATGGCTGAGCCTATATTTGCCGCTGGAATGATGGCTGACCTGATGGTGAGCGGTGCATATGCATTTGCATGCTGTATGGCATGTCCGCACTCATGGGCTGCCACGCCTATCGCTGCGATGGATCTGGAACCATACACGCTGTCCGACAGATTGAGCGTATGCTCCTTAGGATTGTAATTATCAGTCAGATCTCCTGAGATGTGATGTATTGACACATCCGTTATCCCCGCATTCCTGAGTATCATGTATGCGACCTGGTCCGCTGTGTAGCCTGACCGCGATCCCACCTTCTCATACTTCTTGTATGTGGTCTTGACTCTTGCCGACGCTATCATGCAGAGCACCACGCCTATGAGAACCAACAGATATGTTGGGTCAAAATAAAATCCATAATATGGCATATATATCACCTTTTCCTTTCATGTATCCCTGACGGGGGCTTTTGTTTTCCACTATCCTATAGTATATATTGCGCTTCGTCAACAGGTGTGGATGATACTTCATATAAATTTCATTTTTGCCGGAACTAATTTTATACTTCGTTTTCCTGCCATTTTTCTTATGTCATTTACCTGCAGCTATCTGCCAAGCATCTCATTTACCTTATTCTGCACCTTGACATGATCATACCCTGCCTTCTTCAGCCTGTTCTTTCTGTCATCGCCATTTCCCCAGTCGCCAGCTATGACCTCTCTGGCTATCACATCTATCGATTTCTTCTGCGAAGCCTTGACCACTGCATTTACCTTCGCCTGAACCTTATTGTAATCATATCCTGCCTTTTTCAGTCTGCTCTTCCGGTCATCGCCGTTCCCCCATTTTCCGGCTATGACTTCCTTTGCTATCACTTCTATGCTTTTCTTTTTATTATTACTTTTTCCGCTGTTACTGCCCGCGTCTTTTCCCTGTGTACCGTCAGTCTTTTTTGCAGCATATTTTTTCCATGTCGTCTTATCTATATATGACTTGTTAAGATCGAGATTGCCATCGTAACCCGGAAGTCTTCCAACGGATGTGTACTGTCTGATATCACATTCGTATTGACCTTCATTCCATGGATGCTCCTGATATCCCGTCCGCTCGTAATCAGGATACTGTGCAACCCACAGCCTGTATCCCAGGCCCTTTACATTGTCCATGGCGCTCTTCTGGATATAGATCAGAGGCTTAACACCGGTCTTACTGTACACATGATCACACCACTCTTTGCACCATGCCCTGTCACTTCTTCCGAACTGAGGATTATTCTGCCCCTCCCAGTCAAGGACAAGTATCGCCTTGCCCACATATTTCTTACTGTATGCAAGGAAATACTCAGCCTCACTGTGGGGATCGCCACCATTTGCATAATGGAATGCCCCCAGGAGTTTTCCCGCTTTCATCGCCTGGTCACAGTGCTTTGCAAAATACCTGTTCTTGTAGTCCGTGCCCTCCGTAGCTTTCACTATCACAAAGTCACAAGGCACCTTGGTTATATCTATAGTATCCTGCCACGCCGATATATCTATACCATCCATGTAGCCCTTTAATGGAACCTTATTAGAAGCCATAAAATTGTCTCCTGAATTCTTTTGTCTGTATATAATATTCCAGACATTGAATCAGGAGACAATCTTAGGATCATTATTCCGAACTTATACTTATCTGTCTCGTATTACATGTGTCACTGTCATGACGCCTTTATTCATGCCACTTTTCCTTATCTCCGCCCTTGTAAAACCGCTTGAATATCGATATCAGGTAGTCCCATCCCCGGGTACATATAATCGCAATGACAAATGCCCCGAAAAACGCAGCCACAGGATAATACCACACAAATGCTATGTGATAAAATGATAGTCCAACAAAAAGTCCCACCTCACACACAATGACACTGGTGATCAGAACCTGAAAAGAGGTAGGGATCTTCTTCAGCACTCCTACCTCTTTCGTAAATTCCGTTATTACCGATATCAAAGTGCAAAGAACCGCAACAACTACAAGATATACTGCGAATCTGTCCATGCGTATTCACCTCCTTGTCCATGATATAGTTTAATGTATTCCGGAAGGTGGTATGTGGTTATAAAATATTATTGTGTTCTTAAATCACATTGACTATAATTTTGATATAACTTATACTGTAATTACAATTTTATACATACAATTTGTAATTCTTTTTAAATCCAACCTCGCGTTAATGCGAGGTGTTTTACGTTATATAGGAATCTCCAAAATGTATATATATCAAAATTACTTATGTATGAAAATAGAATAATGTATTTAACCGGGCAGCCGAGGGGTGTTACACCATATCCGTTCGAGTCTTGGAAGGGAGTGGTGCCTTATGAGTACATATGAGGAATTCATGGTTATATTAACCGTTGCGATACTTATTGTGACAATTCTGAATCATAGAAAATAAGAAAAACACCTCAGCCGACTAAGCTATGAGGTGTTTCATCTTAAAATGGTTTTTGCCGGACGGATAGGACGTATCTATCGCTCGGCTGTCTTGTTAAGTATATTATACAATATTTTTGACGTTTGTCAAAAATAAAATTCTGAAGTGCACGATCAAATGCCGCATGGGACTTACCAAATCGTCTGGCATGACTGACGCTGATACAATTAGCATTTGTACATATAACTCTGTTCAGATATTCAAGCAGACCTGTCTTATCAAGATACAATTCACTATTCTTGTCCTTTGTAAAACTGTCATTACTTGGATTAAAATAAATGCCCATCTTTCTATTGTTTATATCCTCTGTTTAACAATTCATAAGTTTTACGACCGGAACTCTGTACCATCATCCTTTACGCTTTCAGTCCAATGATAAAATACCTCCTGTTTTTTCTTCCGATCGGTAGCCACACTTTAGACCTAAATCAGACGTATGTCAATAGATTTTGACAAATGCGCGTATAAAGCGAATTTTCGCTAAATACGCGCATTTTTGTGGTATTCACAGGTGTCGGAAATTGAATTTTCTTCCTTTTCTTGTATACGATTTCAGAATTCATTGTAGTTTTCGCATATTACCTAAACCACTCACTCACGCTCATCGACATTACCATGATCTGAATTAACGATAAATGAATTGTGCGAAAAAATCTCCCTGCATCTGCAAAATATTTTCTAATTACATTCTCCGAAAATCTCATTGACCAATTTGCAATTCATCTTGCATTCTCTAATTATACATCTAACAGCCTTTTGGGGATCTGTCAATTTCCAGTCAAAGTAAAATATTTCGGAGTAGTCACCACCATTTGGAGTCTTTCCCATGATTCTTTCAGATGTCATTTCTCCCATCTCATTATTTGCTATGTATTTTCAAAACAAAAAATAGAGAGCCTTTAGATCTCTCTAAAAGCCCTCTAAATCGTTTAAATACTAGGTTTTTACTTAGAACTTACCAGCGTTAGCAGCTTCCTCAACAGAAACAGCTACAGCAACTGTAGCACCAACCATAGGGTTGTTACCCATTCCGATAAGTCCCATCATCTCTACGTGTGCAGGAACTGATGATGAACCAGCGAACTGTGCATCACTGTGCATACGTCCGAGAGTATCTGTCATACCGTATGAAGCAGGACCTGCTGCCATGTTATCTGGGTGAAGTGTACGTCCTGTACCACCGCCGGATGCTACGGAGAAGTACTTCTTACCCTGCTCGATACATTCCTTCTTGTATGTACCTGCAACCGGATGCTGGAAACGTGTTGGGTTTGTAGAGTTACCAGTGATGGAAACACCTACGTTCTCATGATGCATGATTGCAACACCTTCCTGAACATCATCAGCACCGTAACATTTTACAGTTGCACGAAGTCCGTCAGAGTATGCTTTTTCGTACTCAATGTTAAGCTTTGCAGCCTTGTAATCATACTTTGTCTCTACGAATGTAAATCCGTTGATACGGGAAATGATCTGTGCTGCGTCTTTTCCAAGACCGTTTAAGATAACACGAAGAGGTTTCTGACGAACCTTGTTTGCCTTCTCAGCGATACCGATTGCACCCTCAGCAGCTGCAAATGACTCATGTCCAGCTAAGAAACAGAAGCACTCTGTCTCCTCCTCAAGGAGCATCTTACCAAGGTTACCATGTCCTAAACCTACTTTACGATGATCTGCAACAGATCCAGGAATACAGAATGCCTGAAGTCCTTCACCGATTGCTGCAGCAGCATCAGCAGCTCTCTTGCATCCCTTCTTGATTGCGATTGCAGCACCTACAGTGTAAGCCCAGCAAGCGTTCTCGAAACAAATTGGCTGAATCTTCTTAACCTGATCGTAAACGTTCAGTCCAGCGTCCTTTGTAATCTTTTCAGCTTCTTCGATAGAGCTGATACCATAGCTGTTTAAAACAGCGTTAATCTGGTCAATTCTTCTTTCATATCCTTCAAATAATGATGCCATTATATCGTTCTCCTTTCCAATTATTCCTGACGTGGATCGATAATCTTAACTGCATCGTCCACACGGCCATACTGACCCTTGGCTTTCTCCCAAGCTGTGTTAGGATCATCACCCTTCTTAATGAAGTCAGTCATCTTTCCAAGAGAAACGAACTGGTAACCAATTACCTCGTTATTCTCGTCAAGAGCGATACCTGTAACATATCCTTCAGCCATCTCAAGGTAACGAACACCCTTCTCCTTTGTTGCATACATAGTACCAACCTGAGAACGAAGTCCCTTTCCTAAATCTTCCAGACCAGCACCTACAGCAAGTCCGTCATCAGAGAATGCAGACTGTGTACGTCCATATACGATCTGTAAGAAAAGCTCTCTCATAGCTGTGTTGATAGCATCACAAACTAAGTCTGTATTTAAAGCTTCCAGAATTGTCTTACCCTGTAAAACTTCTGCAGCCATAGCAGCTGAATGAGTCATACCAGAGCAACCGATTGTCTCAACTAATGCTTCCTCAATGATACCGTTCTTTACGTTAAGAGAAAGCTTGCAGGCACCCTGCTGTGGTGCACACCAGCCGACACCGTGTGTAAATCCTGAAATGTCCTCAATTTTCTTGGAATGAACCCACTTTCCCTCTTCCGGGATAGGAGCTGGCTCATGCTTTGCGCCCTTTGCTACAGGACACATGTTTTCAACTTCCTTTGTGTAAATCATCTTAAGACTCCTTTCGCATGTTAATTGTAGATAAACTCGTTATCATTCGACATACCGCTAATATTTTTGCATATTTTTTTCCTAAAGTCTAGTGCAAATTCGCACTTTTTTAGATACAACTACTATTTTTCTTTTTTTGCCACAATATGGTCTGCATCCTTGTAGATATGGTTTGCCGGAATCACTCCGCGGACAGAAGAAAGCGGATAGACATTACAATTCGGGCAGATAACCGTACCCGGATTTAAAACGGAGTTGCATCCTACCTCTACGTGATCTCCGAGCATAGCTCCAAATTTCTTAAGTCCTGTTTCAATTTCTTCACCGGAATCTCTGCTGTCCTTTACAACCACAAGTGTTTTATCCGATTTTACATTGGAGGTAATTGAACCGGCTCCCATATGGGACTTGTAACCGAGAATAGAATCCCCGACGTAATTGTAATGTGGTACCTGTACCGTGTTAAAAATGATATCATTTTTGATCTCCGTGGAATTTCCGACAACCGATCCTTTTCCAATGATCGCACTCCCGCGGATAAATGCACAGTGACGGATCTCGGCATCTTCATCAATAATCAGCGGTCCGTTCAGACATGCCGTAGGCGCAACGGTTGCACTCTTTGCCACCCAGATATTTTCTCCACGTTTCTCATAAATTTCCGGATCGAGTGTCGGACCGAGCTTTTTGATAAAATCGCTGATTCCTTTTAATGCTTCCCACGGATATGTAAACTGTGAAAGATACTCTCCCGCGATAGACTGTGATAAATCATACATGTTTTTGATTTTTGCGTTTTCCATTTTTTAATCTCCTTACATTTTAATTTTCATGATTACTGATCGTTTTTCTTTCGGACTCTTCCGTTTCCTCCAAAGCCGTTGTTTCCTCTGCGGCTGCTGCTTCCTTCGGCGGTGCCTCCCCCGGATTATCAAAATCAAACGAAATCTGATCATTTTCATATTTCAGGCAGGTGTCAAATGTATTGCCCGCCTTTGAGGTAAATCCGGCAATCTTCTGCTTCGTCTTTCCGGTCGTCAGCAGTTCTTTCATCACTTCTTCGGAAAGTTCCACCTTAGCAACGGTATGCCAGATCTTAAATCCGCACGCACATTCATACCTCCACTGCGTCTTCATCAGCATTTTGCCGCATTTCGGGCATGGCACGGTTGTCTCTTCCGGTTTCGGTTTCTCCGGAAAATCAAATGCGATCTCCCCTTCTTCCGTCAGTTTCAGCGGTGCATCAAATTTCATACCGGTCTTTGCCACAAATCCCGTTATTACCTCTGTCTTCTTTTTCGTCAGAAGCTCTTTCACCTGCGCTTCTTTCAGCCGGACACTTGCGATACTTCCAATCATAAAGCTGCAGCTTTCCTTATCATCTTTTTTATGATTGGCACACATAAATCCAAACGGTGCCACTACAATATCCCCACCACACTTCGGGCACTTCACATCTTTGACTTTCTTTGGCTCAACATTGTCAAAATCAAATTTCAGCCCGGTTACTTTCCCGTTTTCATCTTTTGCGAGAGCTACGCGCGCATCAAATTTCTTCCCTGTTTTTGACTTAAACCCACGCATGGTTTCCGTAATGCCATCGTTTAAAAGCTGCCGGACCTGTGCTTCCGTAAAAGATTTCTCTGCCATCTTCCCAATGGAAAACCTGCAGCTGTTTTCATCGCCCGGCTTATAGTTAGCACATCCATAACCAAAAGAGGTTGCAATGATCTCACCCCCACAGAGCGGACACTTTACATCGCGGATCACTTTCTGTTCCACGCTGTCAAAATCAAATACGATATTCGTCTTTCCCTCTTCGGATTTCTCCAGTTTCAGGCAGGCGTCAAATTTTTTTCCGGTTTTTGATTTAAAACCGCGCAGGGTATCTGTGTGACCATCCGTCAGGAGCTGCTTTACCGCAGTAACCGGCAGGGTTTTTCCGGCGATTGTTCCAATGGAAAACCGGCAGCTGTTCTCATCGTCCGGTGAAAAGTTCACACATCCATAGCCGAAAGATGTCTTTTTCATCTGTCCGCCACATACTGGGCACTTTACCTCCGGAATAATTTCCGGTTCTACGTCTGAAAAATCAAATGCAATATTAACTTTTCCGTTTTCGTCTTTATCTACCTTGAGTTTTGCATCGAACCGTTTGCCTGCCTTGGATTTAAACCCGCGAATGGTCTGGGTATGCCCCTGTTCGATAAGTTCTTTTACCTGTTCCTCACTCAGCTGAACACCTGCAATTTCGCCAATATTAAAATTACATCCTGATTTATCATTCTTATAATTTGCACATCCATAGCCAAATGGCGTGGTTACAAGTTCTCCACCGCATGCCGGACATCTGACACCGATCTTTCTTCTCGCACCGGCACCTCTTGCATGTTTCCCGGCAAAATTACTGATGCGTTCCGCAAGCGGTTCCCGCAGATCCTGTCCGATCATCTTTTCCGTTTCGGTACGAATGAAATCTTCCAGTTTCGTCCGGTAATCCCAGAAATCCACGGTTCCCCGTGTAATTCCATCAAGTCCCTTTTCCCAGGAAGCTGTCATCTTCGGGTTCAAAAGTGCCGGGACAGTCATGCTCACCACTTCAAATACCATCTCCCCGAGATTTTCCGGTGTGAGCACCTGCGTCCGTTTATTCAGATTGAGGTAATGGATACGGACCAGTTTCTTAATGATCTCCGCACGGGTGGCAGAAGTACCGATTCCCGAACCTTTGATCTGTTCCCGAAGCTCCTCGTCTTCAATCAGCTGTCCTGCATTTTCCATGGCAAGCACCATGGAACCGGAGGTGTACCGCTTCGGCGGTGAAGTTTTTCCCTCTTTCACCTCATATCCATCCACGGAAATCTCATCGCCCTTTTTCAGCTGATCTGCCAGATGTAGCAGTTCCTTCGGATCCGAATCTTCTTCCTCTTTCTTTGGAATTCCTGCAATTTTCAAATAACCGGGTGTCTTTAACACACGTGCAGACGCATAAAAACGTTCCTTCTTTTCCCAAACATCCACAGCAACCGTCATTTTTACATTCTGATATTCTGCCGCCGGATAAAACACACTGAGAAATCTCCGCACGATCAGATCAAATACCGATTTCTGCAGAGCATTCAGTTTCCCAAGCTCCGTGAGCTGACCGGTCGGAATGATCGCATAGTGGTCTGTCACTTTAGCATCATCGGTATACTGCGTTCCTGCAATATTTCCATACAGCTTTCTGTCGAGAATCTGCTCCACAAAATCCGAAGTCGGCTCATATCCCCGCAGACGGCTGATATTTTTGTGAATTTCCTTTGCCACCGGAGTGGAAAGCACACGCGCATCGGTACGCGGATACGTTGTCAGTTTCCGTTCATACAGATCCTGCGCCACCTGTAAGGTTTCATCCGGGCTGATCTTGAATCGTTTTGCACATTCTGCCTGCAGCTCTGCCAGATTAAATAGTAACGGTGCCCGTTTTCTGGAAATATTCTTTTCCATGGATTCCACAATCGCAGAATGTCCCTGCACGCGGTCAATCAATGCCAGTGCATCCTTCTTTTCCCGAAATCCGTTTTCCTTATACAAGAGCGGCGATGCAAAGTACCCTGATCCCTCGACGGCTTTCCACTCGCCCTGAACATGTGCATCTGTAAAATTTCCGACAACACGGTAAAACGGTGTCTCCTTAAAATTGCGGATCTCGCGCTCACGGATCACGACCATCCCAAGCACACAGGTCATCACGCGTCCGACCGCAATAGCGGTATAAGAACGTGTTCCCGCCGCATTGTTTAACAATCCTCCATATTTTACCGACATTACACGGGAAAAATTAATGCCCATGGCATAATCTTCAATGGTACGCATAATACCGGATTTTCCAAGATTTTCATAGGCAGACATCGGTTTTGCTTCCCGGATTCCCCGTTGGATCTCTTCCTCTGTCTGGGAATCAATCCAGACCCGGAGTTCCTCCATGCCGTCTCGCACACCGCCGAAATTACGGATATTTTCCTCAATCGTCTGTCCTTCTTTTCCGGCATCTCCTGCCCAGTAGACACGGTCGATATCCTCGCGCATCAACATTCCGTGAACCACATCATACTGCCGGCTGACATCTTTGATCACATCATATTTATATTCTTTTGGAAGAAATGGCAGATCTTCCAGTTTCCACTTTTTGTATTTTATATCATAACTTTCCGGATATACCATGGCTACCAGATGTCCCACGCACCAGGTGATCACATATTTCTGGTTTTCCAGATAGCCATCTCTGCGGCCCCCGCTTACCCCGAGAACTTTTGCAAATTCCTGGGCAACCGACGGTTTCTCCGTTATGATCAGTGACTTTCCCATCTTCTATCCCCTATTGGCAAACTTTTTCTATAATTCGTTCATATCAATCAGCTCAAACCGTTCATCCGTTTTGGCATGCTCCGCCAGCATCGGTTCAAACCGCGTTGCAGAGAATAAAAAAATATGCTCCGAACGGATTTTTGCCTTTTCCATGTTCTGATACAGTTCCTCGCACATCTGCGATGTCAGCTGTGGCTGATCCCAGTTACATAGTCCCACAATATTTCTGCGGTCTGTGCTCTGGGCAATAATATCAATGTTTCCTGTCTTTCCAACCCAGGTTCCGATCTTATGAACTGGAAACGGCATGCGTCCCATCTGATTCAAAAGCATCATATACTCCATGCAGACATTCCGGAAATAACGTTTCAGATACGTGCCAAGTTCCGGTGCAATGTAACGGTCGTAAAATTCATACGGTTTCAGCAGATAAAGATCCGACATGTGGGGAAATACAAATTTAAACCAGAAATTAATAAATGTATCTTTGATCTGGTATACCCCTTTCTTAGTATTTTCCCAGCCGCCGGTCTGAAATGACTGCACTTTCTCTACAATATCAAAATGGCTGAGATTTTTCATATAAACACTGATCTTTGCACGGGAATATCCGGTTTTCAAATACAGGTCATTCAGTTTATTATATCCCTGTGCAATTGCAGATAAAATTGTGTTATAGACGGAAAGTTCACGCAGTTCTGCCGAAATTTTCTGTTCTGCCATATGAAACAGATATCCGCCCTCCGTCAGCACAAGCCGGTAAATATTCTCCCTGTATGAAATTTCCGGATTCCAGGCTTCCATATATCCCGGCACCCCACCGATCGATCCATAAATACGGATACAGTCGCTGACCGAAAGTGCCGGAAATGTCCGGACAACTTCCAGGAAATTCAGATCTTCCACTTTATGCAGTACATCAATACGACGGAATCCATCCCCGAACGCATCTTTTGCATCCTGCGTGGCCCATACAATGGAAGAAGACGCCAGAATGATCATCACCGGTCCCGGATAAAGCCTTTTCATCTTCAGTTTTAAAATACTTTTGACAAATTCCGGATCTCTTTTAATTGCATACTGTGCCTCATCAATCACAATCACCAGTTTTGATGCATCTCCGCTTTTTACCCGGTTAAAAAATTCATCATAGGAATATCTGCTCAGCTTCATCTGAAAAGCATTTTGAATTTCTTCTCCCATTTTCCGCATCTGTTCCTGTGCGGAAAGCTGTCTGCATCGATAATAAAAATACTTTTTCCCCACACAGAATTCTTTGATCAGCTGTTCTTTCCGGCAGTCCATTCCGCCATACAAAAGCATCAGCTGGTTTCCCGATTTTGCATACCAGCCTTCCAATTCTTTAAGATCTGTTTTTTTTGCGTTCATCCCGATTCCTCCGTACAAAATTCCTTCTGCTAAAAGAAATTATATCACTGATTAATATCTCTCACAAGGTTTTCGGCAAAAAGAAAGAAGTGCAGTTTTTGCACTTCTCTCCAAAAATCCGTATTTCAATTTAATGCTTATTTCTTTGTGATATATCCCTGTGCCTTTAACAGCTCTGCACATAAAACTGCACCACCGGCTGCACCACGAACGGTATTGTGAGATAATCCAACGAATTTCCAGTCATATACGGTATCCTCTCTCAGACGTCCGACAGAGATTCCCATGCCATGCTCAAAGTTTACATCCAGGCTGACCTGCGGACGGTTGTCCTCTTCTAAGTACTGGATGAAATGTTCCGGTGCACTCGGAAGCTTCAGTTCCTGTGGCACACCACTGTAATTCTTCAGTGCTTCGATCAGCTGCTCTTTGGTAGGTTTCTTCTTGAATTTAACAAATACAGCTGCTGTATGTCCGTTGAGGACCGGAACACGTACACACTGGCATGTGATGACAGGTGTGGTAGCCGGAACGATCACGCCGTCCTCGATCTTGCCCCAGAGTCTTAATGGCTCCTTCTCACTCTTCTCTTCCTCACCACCGATGTACGGAATGATGTTGTGCTCCATCTCCGGCCAGTCCTTGAAGGTTTTTCCTGCTCCGGAAATAGCCTGGTATGTAGTGGCAACTACTTCATACGGCTCGAACTCTTTCCATGCGGTAAGTACCGGAGCGTAGCTCTGGATAGAGCAGTTCGGTTTAACAGCTACAAAGCCGCGTTTTGTTCCGAGACGTTTCTTCTGGAATTCGATAACCTCGAAGTGCTCCGGATTGATTTCCGGAACTACCATCGGAACATCCGGTGTCCAGCGGTGTGCGCTGTTGTTGGAAACAACCGGTGTCTCGGTCTTTGCATATGCTTCTTCAATCGCTTTGATCTCATCTTTCGACATATCAACAGCGGAAAATACAAAATCTACGGTAGATGCCACATGCTCTACATCATTTACATTCATCACAACGAGCTTTTTCACTGCTTCCGGCATTGGAGTATCCATTTTCCAGCGTCCGCCGACTGCTTCCTCATATGTTTTTCCGGCACTTCTCGGACTTGCTGCCAGGGTCACAACTTCAAACCACGGATGGTTCTCCAAAAGTGTTACAAAACGCTGTCCTACCATTCCTGTCGCACCAAGTACGCCTACCTTTAATTTCTGCTCCATCTGTGCACCTCTCTCTGTTTTTGTTTTTCATAACTCTTTATATGTAAGGGCTATTTGCCTACATATCGTATATTACTGCTGTGTATCTGTCGGCCCAGATTCAGTTTGCTCATCATCTTTTTCTGATGACTCCTCACTGTCAACACGAGCACCGCAATTAGTACAAAATACATCCTCCTCATCAACTGCAGCACCACACTCAGGACAAACCTTCTGTGTCGGCTGCGGTTCTGGCTCTGGCTGTGGTCTTTCTATTTTTGTTCCGCAGTTAGGACAAAACAGCACATCTTTTGAAATGGTTGCGCCGCAGCTTGGACAGGTATTCTCATTTTTGAT
>ENA-OURV01000618-OURV01000618.1-human-gut-metagenome-genome-assembly--contig:-NODE-618-length-30793-cov-16.009890_pt1 | contig 30793 bp, 26 predicted proteins | sample MGYA00242141_ERZ509072 | MGnify/ENA primary metagenome ERZ509072 (study PRJEB26280, sample SAMEA2338763) | human gut metagenome | biome: human gut; feature: human-associated habitat; material: faeces... | reverse complement strand
TGTTTTTTTCTTCAATTAATGTTTACGCAGCTGATAATACAAATAATGAAAAGAGACCAAAATATGTCTTTTACTTTATAGGTGATGGAATGGGGTTCTCCCATATTGCGTTAACAGAGGCATATTTGGCTACCGAGAAGGGATCTGTTCCCGGGAGCGTATCATTAGGTTTTACACAGTTCCCTGTTATGGGTATGGCTACAACGTATTCGGCAAGCAATATGATTACCTGCTCATCTGCAGCCGGAACGGCTCTTTCTACCGGGTTTAAAACAAAGAACCATATGTTGGGGATGAATCCGGATACTATTGCATTGGAGAGTATATCATATAAAATTCATAGAGCAGGGTATAAAGTTGGTATCATGACATCTGTTACCATAGATCACGCTACACCTGCATCTTTTTACGGGCACTCTCCAAAGAGAAGCGACTACTATTCAATTGCAAGAGAATTGCCTTTAACCGGTTTTGAATTTTTTGGTGGCGGCGGATTTGAAGGAGCTAAAGATAAACGTAATACAGATAATTCGATATATAAATCTGTAGAGGATAATGGTTATACGATTGCTTACGGGTTGGAAGATTATAAATCAAAGAAAGATAATGCAGAGAGGTTAATTCTGTTCCAAGAACAGGCGAGAGCAAATGAGGTTCTTAGGACAAATTGGGAGCGCGATAACAACGCCCTTACCCTGCCTCAGGTAGTCTCTTCCGCAATTGAATTTTTGGATAATGATAAAGGTTTCTTCATTATGGCAGAGGGAGGTCAGATAGATTGGGCTGCCCATTCAAATGATATTCCGGGTACCATATTTGAAACCATAGATTTTGACAATGCCATAAAGGTTGCATATGACTTTTATCTTAAACATCCTAATGAAACATTAATTGTTGTAACTGCAGACCATGAAACCGGTGGAGTTACATTAGGAAAGACTAAAGGCTATGTTTTTGACCTAACTCCCGTTCTAAATGGAAGAAAGGCTCATTTGGCAAAAATCAACGGTGAAAAGGTTGAAATTGCAGGGGCTTCAGACAAAGAAAGCGGAAGGACAGTTGATAATTATATGAGCGGAATTACAAATGATTCTCTATCTGTAATTACAAAGATAGGCTGGACAACCACAAGCCATACCGGAGGTGCTGTTCCTGTGTTTGCTATTGGTGTAGGTGCAGAGAATTTTGCAGGCAGAATAAACAATACAGATATACCAAAGAGAATATGTAAGATTATGGGTGTCCCTTTTGCAAATAAGGTAGATTGGTATTACGGAAGGATGGCAGAATTTAAAAGAGAGAAGGCTATCTGCTCAAAGGATATTGTGTTCTTGGGGAATAGTATAACATACGGAGCAAGAGACATTGCGCAATATTTTCCAAAAGCTGCAAAGAGTTTGGCTACCAAAGGGGGAAGAATGGTTAATAGAGGCATTGTGGGGGAGAGTGCAAAACACTTTTATGAAAGATTGGATGAGATTTTGATTGGCAAACCTGCCAAGCTGTTCATTATGGGAGGTATAAACGATCTTGCCGGAGGGGCAACGGGGGAGGAGATATGCGGCAGATTGGAGAAGATAGTAAAGGCTGTTAAAGAGTCCTCTCCAAAAACAAAAATCTATATAGAGAGCCTGCTGCCTGTAAATGAAAGCTTTAAAGTATACAAGAGCCTTAGCGGCAAGACCGCAGAGGTTGCCAAGGTAAATGCTTTAATAGAGAAGATGGCAAAAACGGAAAAGATACAGTATATAAATCTTTATCCTTATTTCCTTGAGAGTGGAACGGAGAATCTTAACCCACAGATAACGAAGGATGGCTTACATCTTACAAAAGAGGGTTATGCTATATGGGCTTCGGAGCTTGCCAAGTATGTAAAATAAACTGCAAACCTAAAGCAGAACAGCAAACGTGCTTGCATGTTATGCTTTCGGTGCAGCGTTTATTGTAGCTTTGCTAAAATAAAATAGTTATTTATAGATATTAATTCTGCACATTATGCAGGTATAAACAGTTTAATGATGGTTACGAGAGAAAGAATAGTACATCTATTAGCGCAGGAACCCGGAAAAGAGGTTGTTGCCAAAGGTTGGGTAAGAACCAAACGTGGAAACAAGAATGTCTCATTTATTGCTTTGAATGATGGCTCTACAGTTAATAATATACAGATAGTATGTGATGCCAATGTAATCTCGGAAGAGGTAATGAAGGATATTACAACAGGTGCCTGCATTGCCGTTAAGGGCGAATTGGTAAAGTCTATGGGAAAAGGCCAGAATGTGGAGATACAGGCCAAAGAGATAGAGGTATACGGAACAGCTGATCCTAACAGCTATCCGCTGCAGAAAAAGGGGCATACTGTTGAATTCCTTAGAGAGATAGCTCATTTAAGACCAAGGACAAATACATTTGGAGCCGTTCTTAGAATAAGACACGCAATGGCTTTTGCTATTCATAAATATTTTAATGACAAAGGTTTCTATTATCTGCATACCCCGCTTATTACAGCTTCTGACTGTGAAGGTGCGGGTGCTATGTTCCAGGTGACCACATTAGATTTGAACAATGTTCCAAAGAATGAGGAGGGTAAAGTTGATTATACCCAGGATTTCTTTGGCCGTCAGACATCATTGACTGTGAGCGGACAGTTGGAGGGTGAACTTGGGGCAATGGCTCTTGGCCAGATCTATACCTTTGGGCCTACATTCAGAGCGGAAAACTCAAATACCCCAAGACATTTGGCGGAGTTCTGGATGATAGAGCCTGAGATGGCATTCTACGAGATAGAGGACAATATGGATCTTGCAGAGGACTTTATAAAGAGTTTGGTGCAGTATGCTTTGGATAACTGCGCTGATGATCTTCAGTTCCTTAACAATATGTATGATAACGAACTTATAGAGAGATTAAAGGGGGTTGTAAATACTAAATTTGTACGTTTGCCTTATACGGAGGGTGTTAAAATTCTTAAGGAGAGCGGTGTTAAGTTTGAGTATCCTGTGGATTGGGGTGTAGATCTTCAAAGTGAGCATGAAAGGTATCTTGTAGAGAAACACTTTAAAAAACCTGTTATCCTTACAGATTATCCAAAGGAAATAAAGGCTTTCTACATGAAACAGAACGATGACGGTAAGACAGTTAGGGCAATGGATGTTCTCTTTCCTAAGATTGGAGAGATTATAGGTGGATCTCAGAGAGAGGAGAGCTTGGAGAAATTGGAGAAGAGAATAGCAGAATTGAATATGGACACCAAGAACTTATGGTGGTATCTCGATACAAGAAGGTTTGGCAGTGCCCCTCATAGTGGCTTTGGACTTGGCTTTGAAAGATTGCTGCTGTTTGTTACTGGTATGGCAAACATTAGAGATGTAATCCCATTCCCAAGAACACCTAAATCTGCAGATTTTTAAAAATTGGCAAACAGACGCCTCAGCAAAACTACAATGAGTGATGCGGGGCGTTTTTATATAGACACTAAACTAAAAAACTTATGTTAATCATAGGAATAGCAGGTGGTACCGGCTCCGGTAAGACCACAGTTGTAAAAAAACTTACAACTCTTTTAAATAAACAGGAGGATGTTGTGGTAATTCCGCAGGATTCCTACTATAAGGATAACAGTCATCTTACACCGGAGGAGAAGGCGGTACAGAATTTTGATCATCCCGATTCAATAGATTTTGAACTGCTTATACAGCATATTAAAGATCTTAAGAATGGCAAGGATGTGGAGCAACCTGTCTATTCATATATTACCTGTTCCCGCTCTACAACGGAAACTGTGCATGTAAAGCCTGCGCACATTATTATTGTAGAGGGTATTCTTATATTCACCAACGCCAAGTTGAGAAAGCTCCTGGATATAATGGTATTTGTTGATGCTGATGCAGATGACAGGCTTGCCAGAGTTATCCAAAGGGATACCGTTGAAAGGGGAAAGAATATTGAACAGGTGCTTACCCGCTATGAGCAGACAGTAAAGCCTATGCACCTGCAGTTTATTGAGCCGAGCAAGAGGTATGCAGATATAATTGTGCCTCAAGGTGGCCATAACAAGGTAGCTATTGATATATTAAAGGCAACCATTGAGAAGGCTTTGCAGATGAAGGCGGAGGGTAAGAATATAAATAGATAAAGAGAATTTGGAATGAAAAAGGAGAGACCATTAGAGGGAAACAGGGGGAAAAGGGTAGGGCTTATGTGCACTATCATTTTTCACCTTGTTGTACTTATAGTTTTCCTGCTTTATTCTATTAATGCCGTTGTTGCAGACGGGAATACATTCATGCTTGATTTCAGCAAACAGGAACAGTTGGAGCAAGAGATAAAACAGCAGGAGCTTAAGGAGTCTGTTGCCAAAGAGCTGGATGATATTCTAAGCGGAAGACAACCCTCCCAAACCTATAGAAATGTGGCTGTTGACAGAAGCTCCAAGAGTAACAGGCATTTAAAAGACGACCGTTTTAAGAACCCTAATCAAGTGTATGACGAGGCAAGAGAGCTGCAAAAAAAGTTGGATGCCTCTAAAAAAGAGGCTCTTGCCCAACAGGGTACAGATGATGTGCCCTCTAACAGTAGCAGCAAAGAGGTTAAATCTGAAACATACAAAGGTCCATCTATACTGTCATACAAGTTAGATGGGAGAAAGAAGGCATACCTTCCTGTTCCGGCATATAAGGCTATTGGTGGTGGGGATGTTACAGTTAGGATAGTTGTTAACAGAAGGGGATATGTAATCTCTGCGCAGATAGTTGAGGCTGTTTCAACACCGGATTCTGCCATACGGGAGTATGCCCTGCTGGCGGCAAAGAAAAGCCGTTTCGCAGCCAGCGCCACCGCTCCTGAAAAACAGGTTGGCGAGATTGTCTACAGGTTCATAGCACAATAATGTAAACAGACATTTTGTTTTTGCAATACGCGAGAATAGTACAGGGGTGTTGTTGATAGGTAAAATAGCAAAGCTATTTTTTCTTTTTGTTACTTTTTAGGTAGTAGTTGCCGTCTTTGCCTTTCTTGTACTCCTTGCCTCTGCCAATGGATTTAAGGTAGGAGATATACTGCTGGTCTGTCATGATTTTCTTAAAAGCAGCCAATGTTGTATCTATCCAGCGGTCTCGTACTGTGGTATATGATTTGGGATCCTGCATGCCCCTCTGTTGCAGTTTTTCCATATCCTCCTTTAGTCTGGAGTAATTATATTGTAGGACAGAGTCTACGTAAAATACCTGTGTGGGATTGAGCTTAAGCTCTTTCTCCAATCTTTCCGCTTCGAGAGATGCCATCTCCTCCGGAGTTTTCTCTTTTGGTTGCTCTTGAGCATAAGATTGCTTTGGAATAAGCACAATTGCCAATAGTATCAGCGCAAAAATGTAAATTGTCTTTGAGATGTTTTGTCTTACAGTCATTTTTTCTATATTTGTATATTTCCGCTAAATTAGAAAAAATATATTTAATATGAGAATTATTTCAAAAACGATTTTTGTTCTTACGCTGCTTATGGCAGCTGCTATAAGCTCCTGGGCATGTTCAAACGTGCTTGTAACTAAAGGTGCTTCTAAAGACGGTTCTGTTATGGTAACCTATTCTGCAGACTCACACCAACTTTACGGCGCACTTTACCATGTTCCCGGAGGTATCTGGCCAAAAGGCTCTATGTTAAAGGTCTGGGAGTGGGATTCCGGCAGGTATATGGGAGAGATTCAGCAGATAGAGAGAACCTATTCAACAATGGGCAATATGAACGAGCATCAGCTCATCATTACGGAGACAACCTTTGGAGGCCGTAGCGAGCTTGTAGATACAACCGGTATAATGGATTATGGTTCACTTATTTATATTACCCTTCAACGCGCAAAGACAGCAAGAGAGGCTATTAATGTAATAGCAGACCTTATGGCAACATATGGTTATGCGTCGGGAGGAGAAACATTCTCAATAGCAGACAAGGATGAGGTTTGGGTTATGGAGATTATTGGCAGAGGTACAAAACTTAATAAAAAGGGTGTTAATGTAAACAAAGGGGCAAACTGGGTTGCAATAAGAATCCCCGACGGCTATATAAGCGCTCATGCCAACCAGAGCAGAATAACAAATTTCCCTCTAAACGACCCTGAAAACTGCCTGTACGAGAAAAATACCATAAACTTTGCAAGAGAGGCGGGCTACTTTACCGGGTCAGATGAGGAGTTCAGTTTCTGCGATGCGTATGCCCCTGCAGATTATAGTGCTCTAAGAGGTTGTGAGGCAAGAGTATGGAGTGCATTCAACATCCTTGGCAAAGGGATGATTGGAGACAAGCCTGCAGTGGATTACTTTGACTTTGCGAGCGGTGCCAATCCAAACAACAAGATGCCGCTCTACATTAAACCTGCTGAGAAACTTACACTTAAACAGGTTGCAGATGTTATGAGAGACCATTACGAGGATACCCCTCTTGATATGCGCAAAGATATTGGTGCCGGTGGATTTGAGCTTCCGTACAGATGGCGTCCAATGACCTTTGAGGTTGATGGAAAGACATATATGAATGAGAGAGCTATTGCAACGCAGCAGACTGGTTTCTGGATGTTAGGGCAGGCAAGGAATTGGCTTCCCGACGAAATAGGTGGAATTATCTGGTTTGGTGTTGATGATGCCGCTACATCCTGCCTTACCCCAATATACACCTCATCTGTAAGGGTACCTCTATGCTTAAGGGAGGGCAATGGCGATATGCTAACCTACTCACCGACATCCGCTTTCTGGCTGTTTAACAGAGTCGCTCAGTTTGCATATCTGCGTTATAACCTTATAGCTCCCGAGGTTCAGGCCGCAGCAAATGATCACGAGAGCGGAGCACAGCAGATTGTAAGCACCATAGACAAGGAGGCGCAGCGTATATACAAAGAGAACCCTGCAAAGGTTAAGGAGTATCTTACAGAGTGGTCCGAGATGATTGCGGACAGGATGTTCAAGAAATGGCAGGAGTTGGATACATACCTGTTGGTAAAATATATGGACGGCAATGTCAAGAAGCAGAACCCCGATGGCAGTTTCATGTACGACAAATATGGAAGAGGTATTCCTGCTTCACCGGATTGGCCAGGCTATTCTAATCACTGGAAAGAGAATGTAGTGAAGGATGCCGGCGAGAGGTTGGAGGTTAAGGAGATAGAGGTGACGAAATAGTAGGAGTGAGATAGTAAAAGAAATACAACGTCTTATATCTTATAGAAGTGCGGTTTACGATCTTTGTAATATGCAAGGTGAGTGAAACCGCACTTTTTTACTACCTCTGCATAAAATTCAAAAGACTCTCCCAATCTAAACGCATCGTGCGCATCCGAGCCAAAGCTGAGCGCCTCTCCGCCTAACTCTTTAAAACGCTTTAAGATATTAAGATCTAAAACAGGTGTGCCGCCAAAACGCTCTCTGTAGGTGTTTGTATTAATCTCCAGCGCTTTGCCGCTCTCAGCCAAAAACTTGAGTAGCGGTTCCATATAGTCTCCAAACTCAGCTAATGTTATACTCCTGCACGGATAGTTCCTATAGCGGGTTATGTAGTCGTAATGCCCCAAAATATCAAAATCCCTGTACTCGAAAGCCGTTTTGCAGATAGCCTCCAAGGCACCGCTGTATGCCCTTTTATAGTCCTTCCCCTCATAGTAGGTCTGCATGTATGGATCCAAATGTTCCACAAAATGAACAGACCCGATAACCACATCAAAATCAAAACCTTTCACATATTCGCGTATCTTGCCAAGACTGCCTGGCTGCAAACCAACTTCAATCCCTTTAAAGACTTGTAGTTTAGTTATTTCCGCTTCCCGACAAACCACTCTTTGGCTACTCTCATGGAGCAGGTGGCTGCAATGCTCTATCTCCTGTTGCTGCTGCGCAATAGAGAATTTGAACTCATTATCCCTTGCCGGGGCATCAAGGTCTAAATGGTCTGTAAAGGCAATGCCGCTCAGCCCATGCGATACGGCGTATGCGATGCTCTCCTCTACGGTTGTCCTGGCATCCGGAGAGAATGTGCTATGGGTATGATTGTCAAAAAACATTTAGAGTAATGCAATAAGGTTAGTAATCTTAAAAAAATAACTTGGTAATCTTTAATTGTCTTTTCGTACTGTTAAATCTTTACCAACTTATTTTTTAACGCTTACTTAAAACAGCTTTTTAATTCCTGAGTCCGCAGATCTTCCAGCTCTCACCCTCCTTTACAAAAAGCATGGAACCATCTATCGGGAAGCTCTCCCCAATAATTGAGTATGAGACGCTAAGGGTGTCTGATTTGCCAACCTTCTCAGGTTCTCCTATATTGAATGTTAGTTTTGATGCTCTCTCTTTGATTGAAGAGGCTATGGCATCGGGCAGAGTGCCAAACTGTTCTGTGGCCTCATTGAGCATCTTGCTGTACTCTTGTGTACAATACTCAGATGCCTTGGCGTAATCTGTTGTGAGATATGATTCTATAAATGAGCCCGCTGTCTCTTTTACTTCGCTGTTGTTACTGCAGGAACAAAAAAAGGCAAGGGAAGATATGATAATTGCTATATGTCTCATAATCCAAAATATTTATTGAAAATAGTTGCCGGTTGCAGCCAATTTGCCTAAACCTTCTGATTCGTCTGCAAAATTAACAAATCTACTCAAGGGTTACAACAGTGATTCCGCTGCCACCGTATCTTATATCCTCATCTTTGCAGGATACGACACCGGGCATTGTGAGTAGAAACTTGCGTACCTCCTCCTTTAGTATGCCGTTCCCTTTTCCGTGAAGTATCTTTACCTCAGACGAGCCTACCATAAGGGCATCGTCTATGAATCTTGTGGCGGAGTCTATAGCTTCGTCCAAACGTTGTCCGCGAATATCTATCTGTGGCTTGAAGTTGAGTTTGCGCTCGTTTATGGAGTCGCTTATAATATTGCTGCTTTTAAAGGTAACTTTGCCGGCAGCTTTTAGTTTACCTGTAAATTCGTTGTTGGAGATAGGCTCTACTCCGCTTATGCTTACCTTGCTTATGATGCTGCCTACCGCCACATTTACCCAGTTTTTCCCAATAGTAAGTATCTCGCCAACCATACCGTTGTCTTTAATGCGTACCTTGTCTCCAATATCCAATCCTGCCTTTTTCTCCTCCATTACATTTGGAGATATAGCGTTGGATGTAGCACCGTTTGTGGTATTGGCTGCGGTGTTTGTTGCAGCGGAACTGTTGTCTATGCTGCCTGCAGATTCCGCCCTGCTCTTTTCGCCTCTTGCCTTGCGCTCCTCCTTGCGTTTCTTGCGCTCTATGAGCCTGTTCATCTGTGCTTCAATCTTCTTGTCTGTCTCCGAGGCGTTGATCTCATTCAAGGATTCCTTAAATTCACCAAGACTCTTTCTGGCAATGATTGTCTGCTCCCTTTGGGCCTGAGCCTCCTTTATCTCCTTAATTGTCTGCTCTATGCGTTTGTTAGCCTCCGCTATAAGCTCCTGAGCCTCTCTTTTTGCCTCCTCTATAATGGATTTCTTGTTCTTCTGTATCTCTACAAGCTCCTTTTGGTATCTCTCCGTTACCCCCTCCAATGTCTTGTCTGTGATCTTTATCCTTTGCAGCTTCTCATCAAGGGCACGTTTGTTCTTTGATATCTTTCTAAGCTGCCGCTCAAGGTCTACAAAGCCGTTGCCCGCAACCTCTTGAGCCTCCTTGATGATTTTGTCGGGAAGCCCAATCTTTCTTGCAAGTTCAAAGGCAAATGAGTTGCCGGGGAGTCCAATTTCTAAGTTGAACAGAGGCATTATCTTGCCAACATCAAACAGCATGGCTCCGTTTATTGCTCCGTTTTTGCCGCCACTCTTCTCCTTGCCGCTTGTCGGATCTTTGTCTCCATCTTTCACCATGTTTCTTGCTCCGCCGACAATATTCTGAGCGTAATATTTAAGGTTGGTGTAGTGAGTGGTTATTACTCCGTAAACCCCTTTGCTGTCTATCTCCCGCAGAATGGCCTCTGCGATTGCTCCGCCGGCTGTTGGTTCTGTGCCGGAGCCAAACTCATCTATGAGTACAAGAGATTCTTTGTCTGCCCACTGGAGCATCTCCTTCATGTTGGTGAGATGGGAGCTATATGTACTAAGGTCATTTTCAAGTGATTGCTCGTCGCCAATATCAATGAACATCTCTTTGAATATTCGTAGTTCGCTGGTTTCTGCGGCCGGTATAAGCAGACCCCACTGGAACATGTACTGCAGTAGCCCTGTTGTTTTAAGGCAGACAGATTTTCCTCCCGCATTCGGGCCGGAAATAATAAGAATATGCTTTGTTGGAGTTAGCGTGAGATTGAGTGGCACTATAGGTTTGCCCTCCCTCTTTAGTGCAGCCTCCAACAGCGGGTGTCTTGCTCTTACGAGTTTTAGCTCGTTGTCCTGAGATATGATTGGCATTCCGGCCTCCATGTCTAAAGCTACCTTTGCCTTTGCCAACAGAAAGTCTATCTCCCCAACAAACCGTGAGCCCATAAGAAGCTCCGGTATAAACGGCCTTACAAAATCTGAGAACTCTGCAAGGATGCGTGCAATCTCTCTCTGCTGTGCAAAATAGAGCTCCCTTACCTCGTTGTTCAGTTCCACTACTTCGGCAGGTTCTATATAAACGGTCTTGCCGGTGGCGCTTTCGTCATATACATACCCGGGCAACCGTCTCTTGGCTCCTGCATCAACAGGAATAAGTATTTTGCCATCTCTTACAGATACTTTTGCTTCGAGGTCTACAATCCCTTCGTCCTTAGCTCGTTTGAGTACTGCCTGAACCCTTCTCGACACAGAGTTCTCTTTCTCTCTAAGATTACGCCTAATCTCCTGTAACTGAGGAGATGCTGTGTCTTTTACCTCGCCATGCCTGTCTACAATCTCGTCTATCCTGTAGAGAATCTCGGGCGGATAAATAACAGGGGCGGCCAATTTGAACAGATTGGGGTATTTTTGAGACTTGCCGCTATTAAGTTTATCCTCTCTAAAGAATAGCGTAAGCTCCTTTAAAGTTGCCAAAAACTGTTTCAGGCTTATCATATCGTTGAGCGATATTACCGCACTTGGTGTCTCCAATGGTTTAAGGAAATGGATTGTGTCTACATATCCATTTCTTGGAAAGGACTGCTCAAAGATAGATATTACCCTCATCTCATCTGTAAGACACAGTCGTTTGTCAATTGTCTCCTTTTTGCATGATACCTCCTCTTCGCCGGCTCTCTGTTTTGCATAATTGGTACTGCACCTGCTTGCTATCTGTTCGCGAATCTTTTTAAAACCTAACTTCTGTTCTATTTTCTCTGCGTTTATCATCTGTAAATATCCTCCTATATGTGACGCATATTTTCTGCAAAGATACGAGTTTATAGTTTATGGCGTTGGCTTTGGCGAGTAAAGAGGGCTTTGGCGTTAGCGTTGGCCGGTTTTGAAGGTAAAGATGGTATAGAGACGGTAAGGTGAAAAAGGTAAAGGTTTTTGAAAAAATGAAAACATCAGCTAAATCAGCTAACGCCAACGCCAACGCCTTTTTACAATTGTTAAGAAATGGTGATATTGTGGTAACGTTTTGTAATAAAAGATTAACACTTTTGTAAACAAAAAGTATCAAAAACTCTGTTTTTTTGCATTTGAAAAATTAGACGAAAAACAGATTTATATGGATTTTTTTCTTTTGGGAATAGTTGTATTCCTGTTCGTATTGGCAATTTTTGATTTGGTTGTTGGGGTAAGCAACGATGCCGTAAACTTCCTCAACTCTGCAATTGGGGCAAAAGCCGCCTCATTTAAAACAATCATAGCAGTGGCAGCCGTTGGTGTGTTTATGGGAGCTACCATGAGTAACGGAATGATGGATATAGCCCGTCACGGAATATTCAGACCGGAACAATTCTACCTCAATGAGTTGATGTGTATTTTCCTGGCCGTTATGATTACAGATATCATTTTGCTTGATATATTCAATTCGCTTGGAATGCCAACATCTACTACGGTTTCAATGGTATTTGAACTGTTGGGCGCAACTTTTGCTTTGGCGATCTTTAAGATGAATGCAAGCGGAGGAGAGCTTACCTTCTTTGACCTTCTTAATACAGAAAAAGCACTCTCTGTTATCCTTGGAATCTTTATGTCCGTGGCAATAGCATTCTTCTTTGGATCTTTGGTACAATATATAGCAAGGCTTATCTTTACTTTCAACTACAAAAGCAAACTCAAATGGAAGATTGGAATCTTTGGAGGAATAGCAACAACGGCTATCATATATTTCCTGCTTATTAAAGGTGTTAAAGATCTTTCATTCATGACTCCCGAATACAAGCAGTGGATACACAATAATACTCTAATGATAGTTTGCAGTTGCCTTGTATTCTTTACAGCCTTTATGCAGATACTCCATTGGTGCAAGGTTAATGTCTTTAAGGTGGTTGTACTGCTTGGAACATTCTCGCTTGCAATGGCCTTTGCCGGCAACGATCTTGTAAACTTTATTGGAGTTCCGTTGGCAGGACTGTCCTCTTACCAGGATTATGTAGCAACCGGTGCAACAGATCCAAACTCCATGTTAATGGATTCGCTAAACGGCCCGGCAAAAACACCTGTCGTATTCCTTATAGGAGCCGGTATAATAATGGTAATCTCTTTGGCAACATCCAAGAAAGCATATAATGTTGTAAAGACATCGGTAGACCTTTCAAGGCAGGATGGTGGCGATGAGATGTTCGGTTCCTCTAAGGTTGCAAGAAGTATAGTCCGTTCATTTGTATCTGTATCAACATGGATTGTATCCGTTACACCTGTCTCTGTACAACATTGGATTAACGAGCGTTTTAAAAGGGATGAGGCAATATTGGAAGACGGTGCTGCATTCGACTTGGTAAGGGCATCCGTAAACCTTGTGCTTGCAGGTCTGCTCATTGCGTTGGGAACATCTCTAAAACTTCCTCTTTCAACCACTTACGTAACCTTTATGGTGGCTATGGGTTCCTCTCTTGCAGACCGTGCATGGGGAAGAGAGAGTGCGGTATTCCGTATAACAGGTGTGCTTTCTGTTATCGGCGGCTGGTTCATTACAGCAGGAGTTGCATTTGCAGCAGCAGCAATAATAGTCCTTATAATCTACTTTGGAGGGACGGTGGCAATGGTTGCGGTCATTATTCTTGCTGTTATAGTTCTAATCAAGACCAACATCCGTTTTAGAAAGAAAGCACAAGAGGAGAAGAAAGACGAGCTCTTTAACGCGATGATTGCCAGCAACGATAAAAAAGAGATTTGGACAATGCTCCGTAAACATATTTCGGGGGAGATGAAGGAGTTTCTTGCCTACACCGTTGAGACATACATGCAGATTACAGACGGATTCATAAATGAAGACCTTAAACCTCTTCGCAAGGCGGAACGTTCTCTTATCAATGAAAAGACCTCCCTAAAGAGCATAAGGAGAAAGGAGACACTCTGCTTTAGAAAGATAGACAAAGCATTGGCCATTGAGAAGAGTACGTGGTTTAATCTTGGAATAAACAGTTGTGTATCTGTAATGTACAGCTTAAGACGTATATGTGAGTATTGCAAAGAACATGTAGACAATAACTTTACTCCGCTTCCCGACAAATATTCTGTTGAGTTCCTGCCTTTACGCGAAAAGATGATGAGCTTGTTTGTTAGGAGCATAGACGTATTGGAGAGCGGTAATTACGAGGAAACCGTAGAGATAAGGAATGAGTGTGAGGAGGTTATGGCACTACTTTCAAAAACATATAAAGAGCTGTTCTACAGCCTGCAGGAGGATGAGAGTACATCTAATCTAACAGTTACATACGTTTATCTTAACCTGTTGCAGGAGTCTCAGGAGATTGTGCATCTGTTGAGGCAGTTCTTGAGGGCTGAACGTAAGTTGCAACAATCCATTACCCAATAATTCAGAGGTTTTCGCTTATGCGCAGCTTTTTCTTGTCGTGCCATGATTAGTTTATTGTTTATATACTCTCTTTACCTTCTATATACTATAAACTTTTAACTAAACTAAGGCCAACGCTAACGCTAACGCAAAAATATTAAAGAGGGGCTTGTCATTATTTTTGGTAAGCCCTATTATTATGCTTACATTTGTTAAATATTTGTTAAGCGAATGTAAGCACAAGGTTTTGCAGGAAACGGTAATTCTATATATTTTTTTGATAATAGCCTCCTACCTTATAGGTTCGGTCTCCAGTTCAATAATATTGGGGAGGTACTTTTATGGCATTGATGTAAGACAGTTTGGAAGCCATAACCCGGGAGCCAACAATACGCAGAGGGTCTTGGGATGGAAGATGGGGCTTACAGTTTTCATCTTTGATCTGTTAAAAGGGGTTGCAGCTGTACAGCTTGCCCGTCTGCTGCCGTTTGATCACGAAACCAACCCGTATGTAGCTTCTCAGATTGTGTTTGGACTGTCTGCAATATTAGGGCATATTTTTCCGCTGTTCCATAATTTTAAAGGGGGAAAAGGGGTCTCGACCCTTGTAGGGGTTCTTTTGGCTATCCACCCCTTTGCGGTGCTGCTCTGCCTCATAGTTTTCCTCATTGTTTTTGCTTTTACAAGATATATCTCTGTAAGCGTTATTGTGGCAGTTACCTGTTTCCCTTTTATGGTTAATTTTATTTTTGCACTTTGGCTTCAGCCCGAGGAGACGCTTACCCTAAAGATATTCAGCATAGTTGTAGGTGTTATCATCTGGTTGACACACCTTAGCAATCTTAAAAGGCTCTACCACGGCAAGGAGGAGCGGTTCTCGGTAAAACCCGCCGTTGCCCCATATGCATTCTATGCCGGCCGCAAAAAATCAAAATAACAGCATACATAATGTTATAGATGTGTAGAAATTGAAATAAAAAGAGCAAATGCAAGGCTTGCGAAATCATTCAATACCGGAACATACTGTAGTATGTGAGGATTTGAATGATGAGCGTAACACAGCAGTTGCCTTTTTAGGCAATTTCTAAATTTTATTTGTAGGAATTCTCTATAGCCAACCTCAACTCAGTAATACTATGCATAGGGGTAATCTCACCGTTTTTTACAAAAGAGATGGTACCTGTCTCCTCGGAAACAACTATTACGGTGGCATCTGTCTCCTCTGTAACGCCGGCCGCAGCACGGTGGCGCATCCCAAGATGAGCAGGTATGTTAGGATTCTCTGTCATTGGGAGGGTACATCTTGCGGCTATTATACGCCCATTGCCAATAACCACGGCACCGTCGTGGAGAGGGGAGTTCTTAAAGAAGAGGTTCTCTATGAGCCTTCTGTTAATTGTCGCATCAATTGTATCTCCCGTTTCTATGATGAAATCTAATGAGGATGAATGTTTCATTACTATGAGCGCTCCTGTTTTTGTTTCGCTCATCTTTCTAACAGCTTGGGTAAGCTCGTCGAGCTCGTGGAGGTTTATATCCATCCCCTTTTTACCAAAAAAGTTGCCAATAATTCTGTGAGCACTTTTCCCGTTTACATAGCGTTGGCCAAGGTGTAGCAGAAAACGTCTTATCTCTTGTTGGAAGAGAATGATAAGGGCAATGAATCCAACACCTAAAACCTGCCCCATAAGAGCAGAGAGCAAACTCATCTTCAATGCCTTAACCACTATCCAAAAGACATATATCATGAGTATTCCAACAAATATGCTTATGGCGGCAGTTCCTCTAATCAACTTGTAAATGTAGTAGATGATTAATCCTACCAAGCAGATGTCTATGATATCAATGAGTTGTATGTTTATAAAATCAAACACTTTCCTTCTGTTTTAAGCCTACGACCACAAAGTTAGGGATTATTTGTCGGGAAGCAAATTAGTGCTTTCTTATAATGTATTCTTTAAAAATATTAAAGAGTATGCCGTTTTTGATATGGTGTTGGCAACATAGGATAAGGGAGTTCCATTAATTATGGTTCTCCCTTATTCAAATAATCAACTTTATTATCTATAACAAACTTATATCAATAACCTATGAATGTCATTTAAGTAACTCTTCTAATTTTGCTTGTAATTCATTGCCTCTTAGATCTCTATCAATTATAATGCCATTTCTGTCAAAAAGGACTGTAGCAGGGATACCACTAACGCCATAAAGTTTAGAACCTTCACAGTTCCAGCCTTTTAGATCTGATAGCTGAATCCAAGGCAAATTCAACTCTTTAAGAGCATTTAGCCATGCCTCTTTTTGAGAATCTAAAGAAATACCTATAATCTCAAAATCTTTTCCTCCAAATTTTTTATAGGCTTCAAGAATATTAGGCATCTCGGCTCTGCATGGAGCACACCAGCTTGCCCAAAAATCCAAGAGTATGTATTTACCTTTTCCTACATAGTCAGATAAGGATACTTTACGGCCATCTTTATCATCCATTGTAAAGTCTGTAAATGGCTTGCCTACAGATGTTTTCTCTAAGATGCTTATTATTTCGGCTACTCTTTTGTAAGAAGGAGTTGTCTTTGTGTACTCATTTGCCCCTTTGAGAAGATCCTTTTTACCCTCTAATGTTGCCTCTGAGTATGCCGCATTATGCAGATCCATATACCATGTGGCAGGATTATTTATATTCTCTTTTACATAATCATATTTAACAGATATGAATTTATGCCTACAGTCGGATATTACATTATTAAGGCTATCCATAATCTCTAAAGATAACTCTGTGCCGTTACTTTTTGCATTTTCAATTTTAGAATATGTATCTTTAAAAACCTTTGACAGATTGCTATATTCATCATTATGCAATTGATAGGAGTTGTTGAACGGTGTGCCCGATACAGCTGTTTCACCATTTTCGTTGGTGGTAATGTTTATAGTCCCCTTTTCGAGTGCTACTACAGCATAGAGTAAAGGTTGGGTTGACATATTGCCGTCTGTTACATAGAAAGTTTTACGCGGAGAGAAATAAATGCTTTTTCAAATCCAATTTCACCGAAAAGAGATTTGCAGATTTCAATCGTGTCAAAAGCAGCATCACCAAGAAAAGTCTTAGGGGCGATAAGCGGATGCTTCTGAAAGAAATCAATCAGAACAGGAAGCAGGGCCTTTGAATCGGCAAGAGATTTATCCTCATCAGGAGAGTCAGATTTCTTTTCCACAACGATATCAGGATGAGCCTTTAGGAACTCTTTGTTATAGAAAGTGATATCACGGACAATGCCAAGCCCATTGGTTACAATGCCGAACTTATAGGCATAGCAGAAATGTCCATTGATATACATCTGTTGGATTGCCTGATTCGAAGCAGCATGCGTAGGCATGGAACCATAAGCAGCCTTATAAGGATCATAGCTTTTATCAAGGTTGTTTGCCTTTGCAAAAGCTTTTAACTGTTTGATAATACGGTTTGCGTATTTTGGATTATTTTCAGTGACCCAGGCTTCAATGCCAGAGGTATCGAAGATGGTCATAGCCGCCAGATGAGGATCAAGTTTTTGACATATCGGTTCGGTCATATCAACCATGTGATCGAACATAATATCAGTCGGGATTGAGAATCTACGCTGAATCAGAAAAGCTTTAAGTATTGGATAAAGCTGGTGCTTACGAGGTCTTCCAGTTGAAGCGTGAAAATGAGTAACAAAAGAAACAGGAACAATTAAATGCCGTATTTATGTGGCTTTTGGCGTTTCGCAAACACTTATTACAAACAAAAAATGTAAGGAGAAAAAATTAATGAAAAAAATATTAAAAAAGACAAGTTCAGTTATACTTGCGTTGTGTATCATATTTTGTATGGGAATTAATGTACAGGCGGCAACGCATAAACCTGGATGTGCTGCAAAATCAACTAGACTGGTATGCGGTTCTGTTGAAAATACTTTGAGAGGAAGTCATTATCTTCATACAAATGTGTATTGTACAACAAAAACATATGTAAGAACACACGAAATAGTCTGTTCTGGATGTGGAGTTGCTATAAGAAGTAATGTACCTAGGCAGTGTTCTAGAACTCATCAATATTGCCCGGAAGAGTTCGGATTGTGTAAATATTGATTATTATATATAAATCTATGGCTGCCGTTTTCTATAATTGGCAACCATAGATATGAGGAGGATATATGAAAAGAAAAACGGTTGCTATTTTAGTTTGTACATGTCTGGTGTTGTCGGCTTGTGCTGATAATAAAAAAGAAGTTGAATCAGATCAGACAGAGAGTTATCAGATGAGCAACAATCTGATTTACTATAATTTGGAAGATATTATTGCTTTTGCTGTTGATGGAACAGATGTATGGACAATAAAAGAGAATGAAAATAAAATTATTAAATATAATGACTCTGTGGAAAAAGTAGATGAGATTGATACGGAAACTGCAGAGTATAATCTTATGGATGTATACAATGGAAAGATATATTTGTATAGCATGGGAGATAAAATTACATTTAAAGAAATAGACATATCAAATAAAACTATAAATGAAATAAAGATGCCGGATGATATCAGTAATCCATTTTATATGTCCGCAATGGATGATGGAGTATACTTTGTTTGTTGGAATGATAATGTCGATATGGAAAATATGGATAATATATCAGTAGCCGATGATGGGTATATGGATTTGGACGAGTATGCTATAAAACTGGATTATAGTACATATGGCACATCAAAGATAGATATAGATGGAATTGTGGGACAAGCGGAAATAAACTCGGAAAAGATCATGTATTATGCACATGATGATAAAGGGTATTATTTCGTAGAGTATGATACCAAAAGTGGTACTATGGGAGAAAAACAATATAATGATTCGTTGGGATATCAATTCTGCGTAGCTGTTGATATAGACAATGGTCAGGTATATGCAGCAAATAGTAAAGATATGAGGCTTATCGGGGGAAGCATAAATAATAATGGAAAGAGAGATTTAGCTGATAATATAGCAATATTAAATGGGAATGATCTGATATATCGCGATGGCGAATGTTATATACTTGATAGTAATAAAAATGATATTGCCAGAATTTCAGTAGAAAGCAGCAGCAAGGATCCTGTAAAAGTTTATTCAGATAATTATGAAACAGATCTATATAGTTGCGGATATGAGATGAGTATTGAACATCCGGAAAGTGATAATATGGAAATGGCTATTTTAGCAGGGGATACAACATACGATATTAGTGAAGTAAAAACTGATGCAGCATATGCAGAGGGAATAAAAAGGCAGGGAGCATATTACAATTTACAGGATGTGGATAATGTGGAAGAGTATTTGGATAGTTGTTATCCATATATAAAAGAAGCTGCAACAACAGAGGACGGAGATATATGGATGATTCCTGTTTCCATAGATATTCCGTTTATAATGTATAATGAAGACAATTGTAAAAAGGCTGGAATAGAAGAAGATTTTTATAAAGATTATGATAGTCTGATAAAAGCAGCAGACAAGGCGTATGAGGATACAAGTTTACATGGATGTTATAGTCTGAATGCATATCAGCTTCAAATGTATATGTTGGAACAGTACAATGCAATATATACAGAAAACAAAGAGATTTCATATGATACAGAACAGTTTAAATATATATGTGAATTAATGAAGAATAATGACCCCGATACTAAGGAGAGCCTTCATACATTTGTTGAGGACTATTATAATCAGGAAAATGTATTTGAAATGGCACATGCGTGGGAGTTAGATCAGATGAGTGATGAAAACAAAGCCAATGCAATTATAAAAAATATGCCATATGTTAAAGACAAAGATGGGAATGTGGTAGAGAAAAATTACGGAAATTGTATATTCTTATGTGTAAATCCAAACTCTGAAAATTTGAAAAATACATTAAGTTACATATCAAATTTATGTTTATATATGATGCAGCAGAAGGAAAATCCATTAAACAAAAATAGTGAAAGTGTTCTCAAAGAGATTTATAAAAATGGAGCTGTGGTGTTTGAGATGCCGTCAAATGTGTTTTGGGATTGTTATTTAAGCTATAACAGAGGACAGATGGAATATAGTGACATGGTTAAAGAACTTGAAAGAAAAGTAAATACATATCTTAACGAATAATGGTATGGGGATAAAACATGAAAAGAAAATGTCTGGGATGGCGACAAAAATGTATACTGTGTATTATTCCGTTTTTAATAGGAATTATTATTTTTTCGTTTACTCCATTTTTAAAAGTTATATATTATTCATTTATAAAAAGCCAGTTTGTACCGGAATTTGTCGGGTTTAAGAATTATGTCAGTACTATGAATAATCAATATTTCAGGTTAGCATTAAAAAATAGCTGTCTGCTGGTGATACATGCTGTTATTCCATTGGTAATTATGGCATCAGTAATTGCAGTATATTTCACAGAGATATATATTCAAAATCCACGAATGAAGATTATATATATGTTGCCTATGGCTGTTCCTACGGCAGTTATATCCGTTATATGGAGGATGGTGTTTAAATGGAATGATAATTGTATGGCTTTGGATATTCTATTTATATGGAAAAATCTCGGATTGTGTACAATATTTATTATGTCAGCATTAGCATCAATACCAAAGTCAGTCTATGAGGCTGCACAACTTGATGGTGCAAATAGGAAACAGATAATATCCAAAATCATGTTTCCAATGGCATCTCCGGTGATAGTGTTTGTTTTTTTATTTGAAATTGTTAATTCATTTAAAATTTTTCGGGAAAGTTATTTGTATTATGGATCAGATTATCCACCGGAATATGCGTATACATTGCAGTATTATATGAACAATAGTTTTTCAAAACTTAATTATCAAAATCTTGCGACATCAGCTATTTTTACAACAATATTATGTACGGCTATTGTTCTTATCCTATCAAAATTGATAAGGAGATTTGAATATTGAAAAAAATAATCTGGTATATATTTTTATGCATTATAGCATTACTATTTGCCGCCCCCATATTGATGACAATTTTGAGATCATTTTATACGGATACAATAAGTATGGATAAATGGAAAGAATTATTATTTAATTGTTTTAGCTTTTATAGAGTATTTTGGAATTCGTGTTTCTACGCAATATGCATTTCATTGCTCCAGATAATACTTGGTATACCATGTGCGTTTGGATTGTATATGATAAATAACAAAATAACGAAATGTTTTGTGTTTATTTGCTGGCTTATAATGCTGATGCCACCACAGATAACACTTCTGCCAAATTACATAGGACTTAGGGATATGGGAATGCTGGATACAAGAATAGGTGTTGTGCTGACTATGACATTTTCAACGTTTGTGGTTGTAATGGTTTACCAATATCTGAAAGGTATAGATGAATCATATGTAGAGGCGGCAAGAATGGAAACTTCATCTATAATAAAAGTAATCTGGTATATAGTTATGCCTACAATCAAACCGGCAGTCCTGGCATTATTTCTTTTTTCATTTACAGACAGTTACAATATGCTTGAGCAGCCAATGTTTTTTATTAAAGATATTAGAAAACAAAATCTGGTTATATTTATATCGAAAGTTGCTGATACTGGGAAAATGTTTTTTCCTGCTGCGGTTATTTTCATGATTCCATTAATAATTATATATATGGTAGTGGTTAAATCGATAGATAACAGTATTTTAGGTGAATGTAAAGGAAAAAGAGTTAAAGTATTAAATATAATTTTAATCGGAGTTTTTTGGGTTCTAATGATATTTTTTACATTTGCAGGCAGAAGCATACACGATATGCAGCTTGTGAAGGTAATGACTTATACACCGAAGACACAAATGTTTTCACAACAAAAAGGTAAAAAGACAAAATTGTATTGGCTTCCATATCAGTTTGCTAAAAATGATACATACTATATAGTTTCGGATAACGTGATAAATGGTGAAGAAAGAACATGTGCAAATAGAATTTCATTGGATATTGGCGAGGCACAAAACGGACATTATCCAATTTTAAATGATGAATATAATGGTGAGACTCTTATAGTGAAGAGAAATGGAAGGATTTTAGATGGTGAAGAGGTGTTAATAGTACAAAAATTACAGCAAAGATAACAGAAATTTATTATAAAAGCGGGATGAGAATACTAAAAGATATGAGGTTATAGAGAAAAAATTGAGCAGGTATGGCAAAAAGAAAAGCTTTATACATAACAGGCGGCATAGTTGTTTTACAGGCAGTAATATTGACCATTTTTATAATTTTTAACATGGGCAGCAGTGTTGTGATAAGAGACAAAATAACAGTTTCTGATACATAGCAGAAGATTCTGACATCAGATGAGGATGAAAAGTACAGCGTAAGCCTTACTGAAAATTATAATTATGGATTGTATACAAGCCGGATAGAGTTTGATAATCAGCTTACAGTCACAATGGAAATCATTACAGTTAAACATACTGATGAATCTGAAGAGATAATGAAAGTGCTTTTTGACGTAAATCCGGAAGAGATAAATGGGTATGATGTCAAAACAGCGTTTTATTCGCAGGATGTAGTTGAGGGAGAAGATATCGAACAGGTAGAACTGCAGGAAAAATCAGAGCAGAATATCCTTGATGTGACAAAGGACGGCAACTATAAAAAGCGCAGACTGAAAGCTATAATAGCAGTGTTGGTGTGCATATGTGTGGCGGTAACTTCGCTGTCTGGCTATCTGTTGTGGAAAAGGTTTCATGTAGAGACAAATTATATAGAGCCATTCGATGAAAACAGTGCAGAAATGAGAATATTAAAATTAGTTGATGCAGGTCCGTTTGTTCTTTATAAGTTTTCTACAGATAAAAGCATAAGTCAGGCAACAGTTATGATAACCTGTTATGAAAAAGGTGAGAAAAAATATAAACATGATGTGATGACATATGGTTTTAAGTCGGATAATGTTTCAGATAGGGCAAATACTGTAGACAGTGTGCTTAAGGTTTCATCAGAAAATGACAGTAATGAAAAAAATGACTGGATAAGTGTAACAGTAGACGAGGGTAAGGCTACATTTGAATTAATGGAAGATGATGTGGAGCTGACTGGATATATGTGCGCATGGGCAGGTGAGAAAGAGCATGTAGATATAGTAAAAGGAGAGGAAATTGAGCTTTTGAGGATCAGTTATGGAATGGATCATGTTGAGGCTATAATGCCCGGGGCATCTATCGGAAACAACGAATATATGTACAGTTTATCGGTAAGGTTTGAATAAGGCACAACAATTAACTTCAAAGTAATTTACTTGAAAGTTAATTATTTGCAATAAACTTATTCTAGTTGATTTACAACAGTTGACAATTTAAAAGCCACATGCTAATCTAGAAATGTATGAAATAAAAGCGACGAAAAAGAGAGTACTTTTATGGCAGATTCACAGAGAAATCCCACACAGGCTGAGAGGGGATGACCTAAAGTAAGAGGAACATGGCTTTGGAGCAGCAGTATTGAACCATTGGCTAGATACTGACAGGAACCGCCTGTTATAGCGGAAAGAGGCGCAGCAGTGCCGGTATATGATGTCTGGTGATTTTGATAGCTGCGTGAAGAGAAGTGGTACCACGATATAATCGTCTTCTTGGGAGTTTTCTCCTGAGGAGGCGTTTTGTTTTATTATTACGGCTTCGCACGTAATATATTGAATTGCCGGAGAGCATACAGTTGTTCTGAGGAAATAAATATAGTATTTTTTCTGAGGAATATACTGTATGTGATACGGCATTATAGAAGACTATATGTGCGAAGCATTAAAAACAGGAGGAAACTAAATTGGCAAACAAAGGTAAATATTACATGACAACAGCCATTGCGTACACATCAGGCAAGCCTCATATCGGAAACACATATGAGATCATCCTTGCAGACGCAATCGCCAGATACAAGAGAGCAGAGGGATATGACGTATATTTCCAGACAGGAACAGATGAGCACGGACAGAAAATCCAGGAAAAGGCTGAGGCAGCCGGAATTTCACCGAAGGAGTATGTAGATCAGATTTCAGGTGAGGTAAAGAGAATCTGGGATATGGTAAATTCATCATATGACAATTTTGTCCGCACAACAGATGAGGACCATGAGAAATGTGTAAAGAAAATCTTCAAGAAGCTTTACGATCAGGGCGACATCTACAAGGGCTCATACGAGGGACTTTACTGTACACCATGTGAGTCCTTCTGGACAGAGTCACAGCTCGTGGACGGAAAATGCCCGGACTGCGGACGTGAGGTACAGCCTGCGAAGGAGGAGGCATACTTCTTCAAGATGAGCAAATATGCAGACAGACTCATCGACTATATCAACACACACCCTGATTTCATCCAGCCGGTTTCAAGGAAAAACGAGATGATGAACAACTTCCTGCTTCCGGGACTTCAGGATCTTTGCGTATCGAGAACATCATTCAGCTGGGGAATTCCGGTAGATTTCGATCCAAAGCATGTAGTGTATGTATGGCTTGATGCCCTCACAAACTATATTACAAAAATCGGCTACGATCCTGACGGATCATCAGAGCTTTTCAAGAAAAACTGGCCTGCAGATCTGCACCTTATCGGAAAAGATATCGTGCGTTTCCACACTATTTACTGGCCTATTTTCCTTATGGCACTTGACCTTCCACTTCCAAAGCAGGTATTCGGACATCCATGGTTGCTTCAGGGCGGTGACAAGATGAGTAAGTCAAAAGGAAACGTTATCTACGCAGACGATATGGTCAGACTTTTCGGCGTAGATGCCACACGTTACTTTGTGCTTCATGAGATGCCATTCGAGAACGACGGAATCATCACATGGGATCTTGTAATCGAGAGATTCAACTCAGACCTTGCAAACATACTTGGAAACCTTGTAAACAGAACAGTTTCCATGAGTAATAAGTATTTTGACGGTATCGTAAAGAGCACAGGCGCAACAGGCGATGCAGATCAGACTGCCATTGACGCAGATCTTAAGGCTGTTGTTACCGGCACAAGAGATAAAGTGGCAAAGAAAATGGAAGGACTTCGTGTGGCAGATGCCATCACAGAGGTATTCGCACTTTTCCGCCGCTGCAACAAATACATCGACGAGACAACACCTTGGGTGCTTGCAAAGGACGAGGCACAGCAGGATCGTCTTGCTGAGGTGCTTTACAACCTCACAGAGTCTATCACAATCGGAGCAAGCCTGCTTCATTCATTCCTGCCTGAGACAGCAGAAAAGATTGTGGCACAGCTTAACACAACACTCCGTGAGTTCGATGACCTTGACAAATTTGGTCTTTATGAGAGCGGCACAAAGGTTACAGACAAACCTGAGATCCTCTTCGGCAGATTAAAGGCAGAGGATGTGATGCCTGAGGTAGAGAAAATCCAGGCGGTACAGAAAGCAGAGTTTGAGGCTGAGCAGGCTAAGCTTGCAGCAGTCGAGGGTAAGGCAGCATGTGGCTGTGGTGCAGGTGAAAATGCCGCAGATAGTGCAGACCTTGAGCCTATGGATGTGGAAGCAAAGGAAGAAATCACATTTGATGATTTCGAAAAACTCCAGTTCCAGGTTGGTGAAATCGTAAAATGTGAGGCAGTTGCGAAGTCAAAGAAGCTTCTCTGCTCACAGGTAAAGATTGGAAACCAGACAAAGCAGATAGTATCAGGCATCAGAAAGTACTATTCTCCTGAGGAGATGGTAGGCAAGAAGGTAATGGTTCTCGTAAACTTAAAACCGGCTAAGCTCGCAGGTGTTTTATCAGAGGGAATGTTACTCTGTGCAGAGGATGCAGAGGGCAATCTCGCACTCCTGACACCGGAGAAACCAATGCCGGCAGGAGCACCTATCGAGTGATCCGGACGTAAGCGACAAGAAAGGAGTCTCATATGGAATATTTTGATATAGTGGACGAGCAGGGAAATCCAACAGGACAGACCGTAGAGCGCAAGCAGGCGCACAGAAACAATATACTTCATAGGACTGCGCATGTCTGGATAGTCAGACGCCGTGGAAATTCCATACAGATACTTTTGCAGAAAAGGTGCATGGAAAAAGACTCCTTTCCGGGCTGCTACGACATATCAAGCGCGGGACACATACCGGCCGGTGTGGACTACATACCGTCTGCGCTCAGAGAGCTTAAGGAAGAGCTGGGGCTGACAATAGAGCCCAAACAGCTTATCGACTGTGGACTGCACAGACACCATGCAGACGAGGTGTTTCACGGAGAAAGATTCCTGGACAACCAGATAAGCAAGGTGTTTCTTCTGTGGCTCGATGTGGACGAAGCGGACATCACCGTGCAGAAGGAGGAAATCGACTCTGTAAAGTGGTTTGACTACGCAGAGTGTAAGCAGGACGTGATAAACGGCACGATTCCAAACTGCATAGATGTGGCAGAGCTTGAGATGCTTGAGCCACACTTTGTAGAATGAAATTTTTGTGAAATAATCATAAAAATATATTTTACGTTAAATCAAATTGGGAGGATACTATGAAATCAACAAAAGACTCTCTCTTAGAGGATATCAAGGCAGAATTTGCCGAGGTCAATGCCATGATGGAGGCGCTCGAAGCAAAGGAGCCGGAGGATGAGGCGAGTGAAGCCTATGACAAGTGGATTGAGGAGTGTGAGCAGCTCGCCATCGAGTCAGAATCACTCATGACACTTATAGATTACAAGATGACACAGGGACTGTAGAGGGATATCCTGTATATATTATACAAAAATAAATACCCGGATATAGATAAATTGCTATATCCGGGTGTTTTTTATAAAGAAAAACTTCAAAAAAATGAAATTAAATATATAAAAAATTGTACAAACCGTGTTATACTTTATACGTTACACTAAATTCAGTAGGAGAAAAAGATGTTATCAGTAATAGAAAAAGTCAATGACGTGGTCAACAATTTTATCTGGGGCGTGCCTGCGATGATATGTATCATAGGTGTCGGGCTGCTTTTAAGCTTCAGAACGGGATTTATTCAGATTAGAAAGTTTCCATATGCGATGAAGGTTACGCTTGGCAGGATGCTCAAAAAACGTGAGGCATCTGACGGGGCGCTCACACCGTTTCAGGCAGTGTGTACGGCACTTGCGGCGACGGTCGGTACAGGAAATGTGGCAGGAGTTGCGGGAGCCATCGCGATAGGCGGACCGGGAGCGGTGTTCTGGATGTGGATTTCAGCACTTCTGGGCATGTGCACCAAGTTCTCGGAGGTCACACTTGCTGTACATTTTCACGAGAGAAATGCAAACGGCGACCTGGTAGGCGGCCCTATGTACTATATTAAAAACGGTCTTAAAAAGCACTGGCACTGGCTGGCATATCTGTTCTCAGCGTTTGGCGTGCTCACAGTGTTCGGTACAGGAAACGCTACACAGGTAAACACCATAACCACAGCGATTGATTCAGCTTTATATAATTACGATATAATTTCAAAAGAATCGGCATCTACGCTCAATCTCATATTAGGAATAGTGCTTGCCGCTCTTATTGCGCTTATTCTGCTTGGAGGAATCAAGCGTATAGGCCAGGTTACTGAAAAGCTTGTGCCATTTATGGCAGTGATGTATATTCTGCTGGCACTTGGAGTAGTAATCATCAACTTTAAAGCTATACCGGGCGTATTCGGGGCAATAATAGAGGGCGCGTTCAATCCGTCAGCAGTGACAGGCGGAGCAGTAGGAAGCTTTTTCATGAGTATGAAAAAGGGAGTTTCCAGAGGAATTTTTTCAAACGAAGCAGGTCTTGGAACAGGCTCTATCGCACATGCCTGTGCAGACACCAAAAAGCCAGTAAAGCAGGGCTTCTTTGGCATATTTGAGGTGTTTGTGGACACTATCGTGATATGTACACTCACAGCGCTTGTCATACTTTGCAGCGGAGTTTCTGTGGGCTATGGAGAAGCAGCAGGCGCAGAGCTTACCATCAGCGGATTTACATCCACCTACGGCGGCTGGGTATCAATCTTTACAGCGGTTGCCATGTGCTGTTTTGCATTTTCAACCATCATAGGCTGGGGGCTTTACGGAACCAGATGCATAGAGTTCTTATTCGGAACTAAGGCAAATAAGCCGTTCATGGTAGTATATTCGCTCGTTGCGATAGTCGGTGCGACAATGAACCTCGGATTGATGTGGAGCATAGCGGAGACCTTCAATGGCCTTATGGTCATACCAAACCTTATCGCGGTATTTTTGCTTTCGGGTGTAGTTGTAAAGCTGGTGAAGGAATATTTTGCCGGCGAGGGAGCTGCATCTACCGTGAAGAATAGCCGTGAAGAGGGAAAAAGAACATTTTTATAGAATATGAGGGTATAAGTCATTATGGCAAATAAAACTGATTCATCGTTTGAAAGAAGCTTACTATTCAGAGTAGTTGCAATTATAATGTGTATAATTATTGCATGTATTTCATTTTTTGGACTTGCAAAAAGCTATTCATCGCCTGAGTCAAAAATAAATAAAGAAACTATAAAGTATCTGGATGAAAAGAAAACAACTGCGTTGGAACTGAGCGCAAGTGCTACAGCAGTTTCAACACTTATTACATTAGCGCCGGGAGATGACGGAACTCCTGTTGCAAATAAATTAATGGATCTGGCAGGATATTTTTTGATTGTTGTATCAGCAATATATCTTGAAAAATATCTGTTGACTATTTTGGGCGCACTGACTTTCAAATGGCTTATTCCGGTATCAATGCTCGCGTTGGCAGTATATTTTGGAAGCAAAAAGGAGCTCTTTTGGAAAATAGGTGTAAAAATATTCATTTTTGGTCTGGCAATATATGCGGTTATTCCGGTAAGCGTGCATGTCTCAAAAATGATTTACAGTACATATCAGGAGTCAATTGATGCGACAATCGATGAGGCAAATGATTTAGCGGATGAATCAGAAGCATCAAAGGATGATGATAAGGATAGCAAGAAGAGTAAGGACTCTGAAAGCAGCTTTATAGATAAGGCGAAGGATGCAGTAAACAGTGTGAAAAATACATTGTCAGTTACGGCAGATAGTGTAAAGAACATGGTCAACAAGTTCATTGATGGACTGGCAGTGTTTATAGTTACAACGTGTCTTATTCCTGTACTTGTGATAGTATTTTTTATATGGCTGGTGAAGCTTGTATTGGGAAGTGCAATATCATCGCCGGGAGCTGTAGCGATGAGGAGAGGAAAGGATAAATAGGAACAGTAATTGCCCCGACCTATGTGTGTTGGGGCATGATTTTTATATGACAGGGGAAAGTAGATGTATCTTGTATCTGTATATTTTGACAAGACGGCAGAGCATATTTTACAACGATATATAAATAAAATAGCTGAGAAAACAGGTAATTCATTCATGACGGATAACAATGTGCCGCCACACATGACGATATCTGCAATAGAAGCCCGAAGTGAAAATGCTTTATTGGGAGCAATGGATAATCTGCGAAATTCACTTTCTAATGGGACGATTAGCATTGTGTCAGTGGGACAATTGCTGCCATATGTATTTTATGCCACACCGGTGCTTAACGGATATTTACAGGATTTATCGGAAAAAGTATTTGATGAGGTGAAAAGCATTCCGGAATCTACAGTGAGCAGATACTACAAGCCAATGAGCTGGCTGCCACATATTACACTTGGAAAGACACTGACAAAGGAACAGATGCAGATGGCATTTTCAGTAATGCAGGAAAGCTTTGTGCCTTTTGAAGCGACAATTACGGAGATTGGACTTGCCAGGGTTAATCCACATAGCGATGTGGTGCGATGGGAGTTAAAACAGCAACAATGAAGCCACGATAAACCGTTTTTTTGAAAGGATAATAAACATGATAATAGATAGAGAACGAGTAAAAAACACATTCGCAGAATACACATCAGGATACAATGCCACAGACCCAAAGATTAAGCTCAAAATAGACCATACCTATAGGGTAGCGGAGCTTTGCGAGCTGATAGCAAGGGATTTAAAGCTTGATGAATATGAGACAGATGTGGCATGGCTCACAGGGATGCTGCATGATGTCGGAAGATTTGAACAGATTAAGTGCTATAACACATTTAACGATGCACTGTCTGTTGATCATGCCAATTTTGGAGCCGACCTGCTGTTTAAGGAAGGGCTTATCGACACATATGTGGATGGATTTCATGATGATAAATACGGCATAATTGTTGAAAATGCGATAAGAAATCACAGCGCTTTCAGGATAGATGAGAGGCTTGACGAGTATACGGTTATGTTTTGCAATATACTAAGGGATGCTGATAAGGTGGATATTTTCAGGGTAAATGTAGATACTCCGGCAGAGGATATATATAATGTGACAACGGAGGAACTGAAAAACTCGCAGGTGAGCCCTGAGGTTATGGCAGCCTTTGATGAGAGGCATGCGGTACTTCGTTCCTGTAAAAAGACCGCGGTAGACCATGTGGCAGGGCACATTGCACTGACATTTGAGCTGGTTTATCCTATCAGCCTTCAGATAGCAAAGGAGAGAGGATATCTTGACAAAATGATGGCATTTGAGTCGGATAATGAGGTTACAGGAAAGCAGTTTGAAGAGATAAGAGCGAAGCTAAACGAGTATGTGGCGTCAGTCAGACCATTATAGTGACTAATGCAGGGCAGATGAAAATAGTTTTGCATTCTTCTTGTGTAACGAAGCTTGAGATTATTGCGGTTTTTTGCCATGGAAGCTTCTTTTTAACATTTTGGATGTCGGGCATGACATGTTATCTTGCAAGTATTATCACAGATGAAAAATATAATGACAAGCTTACTTCTGTGTGCTACAATCAACTCAAAGCATTATATTTCTGTAAATACGACACCACAGCATATTTTTCCGGTGTGTATCACTTTGAAGAGGGCAGACCACTTCGCATTTTTCGACAAAGACATGGAAAT
>ENA-OURV01000615-OURV01000615.1-human-gut-metagenome-genome-assembly--contig:-NODE-615-length-30860-cov-17.936991_pt1 | contig 30860 bp, 28 predicted proteins | sample MGYA00242141_ERZ509072 | MGnify/ENA primary metagenome ERZ509072 (study PRJEB26280, sample SAMEA2338763) | human gut metagenome | biome: human gut; feature: human-associated habitat; material: faeces... | reverse complement strand
TCGGAGCTAAAAAAGAAATTCCGGGTAGCCTGTCTTAGCCGGGGATATAAACGCAAGACCAGAGGCTTTATCCTGGCCAACGAACATTCTACCGCCGCTGAAATCGGTGACGAACCGATGCAGATCAAAAGTAAATACCCGGATATTCTGGTAGCTTGTGATGGTAACCGAGTGAGAGGAATCCAAAAACTTCTTGCCTTACCGGAACCTCCCGAAGTGATCCTGCTGGACGATGCTTTCCAACACCGATATGTACAAGCCGACAAAAATATCGTTCTGATCGATTATAACCGTCCGGTACACGAAGATTGTCTGCTTCCGGCAGGCCGGTTAAGGGAAAGCGTACAAGCACTGAAGCGAGCTGACTATATTATCGTCACTAAATGTCCTAAAAGTATCCAACCGATAGAAAAGAGGATTTTATCCAAACACTTAAAGATAAAGCCTTATCAACAACTCTTCTTCACCACCCTGGAATACGGTAAGATCAAGCCTCTTTTCCCGCAATACGAATCTATCGTACCGGACCGAAGTAGCAGTATCCTGTGCCTGACAGGCATAGCACAACCCGGTCCTTATATCGATCATTTGAAAACTTTCACCTCGGATATCACCGAAATCCGGTATCCGGATCATCATCATTTCTCCAAAAAAGATTTTCAGCAGATTGCCCGGGCTTTCGAATCCATCGAAAATCCGAAGAAATATATATTCACCACCGAAAAAGATGCGGTGCGGCTGAAAGCTTGTCCCTTACCCGAAGAATTGCAAAGGGTGATTTATTATATTCCGGTGGAACCCGTATTTATCGACCAAGACGATTTACTATTAAACGAAATATCAGAATATGTTAGGAAAAATCAAAGATAGTGCAGCTTATATTTCCCGTTTTCTGGAAGGGGAAAAATATCGGATCGGTATCATCCTGGGTACAGGATTAGGAGAATTAGGCAAATCGATAGAAATAAAACATACGATTCCCTATGCCGGAATTCCTCATTTCCCGGTATCCACCGTCCAAGGACACAAAGGAAATCTATTAATCGGGAAATTCGGCGGGAAAAACGTAATCGCAATGCAGGGACGTTTTCATTTTTATGAAGGTTATCCGATGCAAGAAGTCACTTTTCCTATCCGGGTATTACATGAATTAGGCGTGAAGTATCTCTTCGTTTCCAATGCTGCCGGTGGTGTCAACACTCAATTTCTGGTGGGCGACCTGATGATCATCACCGACCATATCAATCTCTTCCCGGAACATCCGCTGCGAGGGAAAAACATCGACGAGCTCGGGCCCCGCTTCCCCGGCATGACCGATGCTTATAGTCCCAGAATCATCCGGCTGGCAGAAGAATGCGGAAAAAAATTAGGTATTCCGTTACAGCACGGTGTATATGCCGGCCTGCAAGGTCCCTCTTTCGAGACACCGGCAGAATACAACTGGATCCGGGTTATCGGAGGAGATGCTGTAGGCATGTCCACCGTACCCGAAATCATTGTAGCCCGCCATATGGGTATGGAATGTTTCGGTATGTCGGTAATCACCAATAGTACGGCTTCACCGGAACTGATCAAAACCAACCACACCGAAGTTCAGGACATCGGCAATACAGCCCAACCCCGCATGACCGCTCTCTTCCGCGAGATTATTGCAGAGCTGAAAGAGAGTTGATGAGTTTAAAGAGTTACTGAGTTTAAAGAGTTGTAGAGTTAGTAAGTTATAAGGATATCAAGTTAATTCAACTCTATAACTCATTAACTCTTTTCATATATGTATGTCCTGCCCGGACTCCCAAAGAAAAAATAGAAAAGCTTATTTCAGAAATACCAGGAGCAAAAGGCTATGCTTGTGATGCTTCAAATGATGAAAGCATTAAAGATTGTTTAGAAAATATAAAAAAAGATTATGGAAATGTGGATGGAATATTACATTGTATAGCACATGCAAATACAGAAGACTTAAGAAATGACTTTATAAAAACATCAAGAGATGGATTTGCACATGCTTGTGATGTTAGTGCTTATTCATTAATTGCGGTTTCTAATATTGCAAAAGAAAAGCAAATGCTAAATCCAAAAGCAAGTATTGTAACATTAACTTATTTTGGAGCAGAAAAAACAATTGAGGGATATAACGTTATGGGAGTTGCAAAAGCAGCATTGCAAAGTAGTATTAGATATTTAGCAAAAGATTTAGGAAAAGATGATATTAGAATTAATGCTATTTCAGCAGGACCAATTAAGACATTGTCTGCAAAAGGAATAAAGGATTTTAATGGTATTTTAGATGTGATTGAACAAAGAGCGCCTTTACATAGAAATGTAACTGCAAAAGAAATTGGAGATGTGGCAAGTTTCTTGTTTAGTGATATGTCAAATGCGATAACAGGTGAAGTAATTCATGCAGATAATGGTTTTTCAACTGTAGCAGTGTAAGGTGTGAAATTGAAATAAAATGATGAACAGGGAAATCCTTATCCAATTTTATATATGATACTAGAAAAATAGCAGTTTTATTTTACTGCTATTTTTGCATTTCACGATAATTATTTTCCCATTGCACCATAGATTCTAAGATAGGCTTTAAACTCCAACCAGTATATGAGAAAAAAGAAATATAAAAAGTATATACAAAAAATATATTAAGTGATACAATTTTATAAAATATAAAAAAAGGAGATACATAGAAATTGATTAGATTATTTTTTATAAAGAACAAATTAAAAAATAAAAATTTAATGAGTAATAATGATGAGAAAATACTAGAAAAATATAAGAAAATTGCACAAAAAGAAAAACAAGAAATAATACAAGAGCTTAAAACTAATATTGAAAAAGGATTGACAAATAAAGAAGCAGAACAAAAATTAGAAGAAGATGGAGAAAATGTTGTTGTAAAAGATGATAAACATTCATGGTTTTATTTTTTTATAAATTCATTTAAAGATAAATTTATTTTAATTTTAGTTGTTTTAGCAATAATAAATAAATTTGTTGGTGATGATACATTAGGTACAGTTATTATTTTAGCAATTGGATTTGTAAGTGCTATGATAAAATTTGCCCAAAATTATTCAACATATAAATTCAATAGAAAATTAAAAAGTGAAATGTTTTCAACGGCAACGGTTGTAAGAAATGGAAAAGAACAAACAATAAGAACAGAAAAAGTTGTAAAAGGTGATATTATTCATCTAAATGCAGGTTCTATTATTCCAGCTGATGTAATGATTATAGAAAATAAGGACTTGTTTTTAAATCAATCTGTTTTTACAGGTGAAAGTGCGCCTATTGAAAAAACAGATAAATTTAATAACTCAAATGAAATATTTTCAATTTCAAATATATGTTTAATGGGAACAAGTGTAATAAGTGGAGATGCAACAGCTATAGTAATTAATACTGGTTTTTCTACATATCTAGGAAGTATGGGAAAACAAATTGATAATAAAAGAGAAACAACAAATTTTGAAAAAGGTATGAATGGAATTACAAAATTATTAATAAAATACATGGTTGTAGTTTCAATAGCAGTATTTATTATTTATGCATTTATACGAAAAGATATATTAGAAGCAGTGCTATTTGCATTATCAGTAGCTGTTGGAATTACTCCAACAATGTTGCCTATGATAGTAAATGTTAATTTAACTAAAGGAACGAAAACTCTTGCAAAGAAAAAAACATTAGTAAAAAACATTCAGGCAATTCAAAATTTAGGTGCAATAGATGTTTTATGCACTGATAAAACAGGAACATTAACATTAGACAAGATAGTATTACAGAAATATATAAATGTTGAAGGAAAAGAAGATTTATCTATATTAGAATATGCATTTTTAAATAGCTATTATAGTACTGGAATGAAAAATCTGGTAGATAAAGCAGTAATAACATATGGAGTTCAGCATAAAATAAAAGAACAAGTTATTAATTATGAAAAAATTGATGAAATTCCATTTGATTATATTAGAAAAAAAGTAAGTATTGTAGTAAAACATGATGATCATTATAGGATAATTACTAAAGGAGCATTAGAAGAAGTATTAAAAAGTTGTAATCAAGTAAAAATAGATGGCGAACATAAAGAGCTAACTCAAGAAATGATACAAAATATTAATAAAAATGCTGAAAATCTTGCAAAACAAGGAATGCAGGTAATCGCGTTAGCATCAAAAAGAGAGTATAGAGGAAAAGATATATTTAATAGCGATGATGAAAAAGAAATGACATTTATAGGATTTGTAGCATTTTTAGATCCACCAAAAAAAGAAGTAAAAAGTACAATAAAGAAATTAAAAGAATATGGAATAACAACAAAGATTTTAACAGGAGATAACCAATATGCCACTGAAAATATTTGTAACTTGGTAGGAATAGAAGATTCAAAAATATTATTAGGTACAGATATTGATAGGATGCCAGATGGAGAACTTGCTAAAAAGGTTGAGGAAGTAAATGTTTTTGCTAGAATGAATCCTTTACAAAAAGAAAGAATAATAAAGGCTCTTAGAAAAAATGGACATGTAGTAGGCTATATGGGAGATGGTGTAAATGATGCACCATCACTACATAATGCTGATGTTGGAATATGTGTAAATACTGCTACAGATATTGCTAAAGAAGCAAGTGATATTATTTTATTAGAAAAAAGTTTAAAAGTAATATTTAATGGAGTAATAGAAGGAAGAAAAGTATATGGAAATATTATAAAATATATGAAAATGGCTTTAAGTTCAGATTTTGGAGATGTATTTAGTATATTTATTGCAAGTATTTTCTTACCATTTTTACCATTATTACCAATTCAAATGTTAATTCAAGACTTTTTATATGATTTTTCTCAAATAGGAATACCATATGATAATGTTGATGAGGAATTTTTAATAAAACCAAGAAAATGGGATACAAAAGGATTGGGAACATTTATGAATGTAATGGGACCAGTAAGTTCGATAATAGATGTTTTGGCGTTTTTAGCATTTTGGTTTATATTAGGATATAATGGAGCTGTAAGTGAAAGTTATTTTCAAACAGCATGGTTTGTTGAATGTCTAATAAGTGAAACATTGATAATTCATTTCGTTCGTACTGAAAAAGTACCTTTTGTACAGTCAAAAGCAAACCCAATATTAACTTGTTTAACAATGGTTACAATAATAGGAACAATATTTACACCAATATTATTGCATAATATTGAATCATTCCATTTTGAAATAATGCCACCATTATATTATTTAATAGTAGCAGGATTGACTATCCTATATGTAATTTTAGTTCAGATTGTAAAGAAAATATACATTAAAAAAGTTGGAAATTGGTTATAGAAAAATCATATATATTCATATGTTTCTAATGATTTGGAAAAAGGTAATTTAGAAATAATAGATGAATTAGTAAGTCTATTTAAAAAATTTAATAAGTAAAAAGAAAGGATGATATAAGATGAAGGAATTAAAAATTAAAATAAATGGAATGGTTTGTGGAGGATGTGAAAATAGAGTTAAGATAGCTCTATCAGAAATTAGTGGTGTAGAAAGTGTAGATGCAGATCATAATACTGGAATAGTAACAATAAAATCAGAAAAGGATTTAGAAATTGCTCAAATCAAAGAAAAAATTATAGATCTTGGATATGAAATTATAGAGGAAGAATAATATGAAAAGTATAATATTAGCGATTGATGGAATGACTTGTAGTGCTTGCTCAAATGGATTAGAAAAATACTTGAATAAGCAAAATGGGATTTTTGAGGCAAATGTGAATCTTGTAATGGCAAATGCTACAATAACTTATGATGAACAAATTCTAAATCAAGAAAAAATAGAAAAATATATAAAACAAGCAGGTTTTAAAAGTTTAGGAATATTTAAAGAGTTCAACATAGAAAAAAATAATAAAAAAGAAAAAATACAATTTATTATTTTTACAATTTTAGCAATAGTTACTATGTATATTTCTATGGGACATATGATTGGTTTACCAACTTTAAAATTTTTAAGTGCAGAACATAATCCTATAAATTATGCCGTTAGTTTATTGATCTTAACAATTGCATTTTTTTGGTATGGATATGATATTTTAAAAAATGGTTATAAAAATTTAATTCATAAAATACCCAATATGGATACACTTGTTACAATAGGTGTTGTAAGTAGTTTTATTTATAGTTTATATAGTATGTATATGATAATAAAAGGAAATATGCACTATACAATGAATTTATATTTTGAATCAGCAGCAATAGTTATTTACTTTGTTAAACTTGGAAGATATATTGATGGAATAAGCAAAGATAAAACAAAGGATGCAATAAAAAAACTGGTTGAAATTACTCCGAATAAAGCAATAATTGAAGTTAATGGAATCCAAAAAGAGGTAACTCTTGATGAAATAAAAAAAGGCTATATTGTAATTTCAAAAGCAGGAGACAAAATTGCAGTAGATGGTGAAATAATAGAAGGAAAAACTCACTTAGATGAGTCATTTATCACAGGAGAAAGCAAACCAGTAACAAAAAATATTGGAGATAAAGTAATAGCAGGAAGTCTGAATTATGATGGTTTCATAAAATATAGGGCTGAAAAAATTGGAAAAGAATCGACAGTATCAGAGATAGTAAAATTAGTTATAGAAGCAAGTAATACAAAAGCACCAATAGCAAAGATTGCTGATAAAATTTCAGGATATTTTGTTCCAGTAGTTATTATAATAGCTATAATAAGTTTTGTTATGTATTTGCTTTTAGGATATGATTTTGGAACAGCATTAAGCACATTTGTTACTATATTAGTAGTTGCTTGTCCTTGTAGTCTAGGTTTAGCAACACCACTTGCAATAGTTATAAGTGAGGGAATATGTGCAAGTAATGGGATATTAGTAAAAAAGAGTGAAATATTAGAAAATGCTTCAAAAATTAACACTGTAGTATTTGATAAAACAGGTACATTAACTTATGGAAAATTAAGAATTTCACAAATATATAATTATAGTAAATTATCAGATAAAGAATTAATTAGACTTGCAGGAAGTATTGAAGAAAAATCTACCCACCCAATAGGGAAAGCCTTTGTAGAATATATGCAAGAAAATAAAATTTTGAAATCAGAAGTAAAGAATATTGAAAATATTGTAGGATATGGATTGACTGGAGAAGTTGAAAATAAAAAAATAATATTAGGAAATAGAAAAATAATTGAAAAATTCTCTATTAAAAATAATCATTTAGAAGATGAAAAAATATTAGCACTTAATGGAAATAGTATCGTTTATATTGCAAATGAAAAAGAAATTTTTGCATTGATAGGAGTAAATGATATTGTAAGAAAAAATGCAAAAGATGTTATAAGTAGGTTAAAAAATCATAATATTAAAACTATAATGTTAACAGGAGATAACAAAGAAACAGCAGGAAAGATAGGTGAAGAGCTTGGGATAACTAAAGTAATTTCAAATGTCCTACCATCTCAAAAGTCAGAAACAATAAAGAAGTTAAAAGAAGATGGAAATAGAGTTATGATGTGTGGAGATGGAATAAATGATAGTCCAGCACTAACAAACGCAGATATTGGTGTAAGCGTAAAAAGTGGAACTGATATTGCAATGGATTCAAGTGATGTTATTTTAACTAAAAATGATTTGAATTCAATATTAAAATTGATTAAAATCAGCGAAAAAACAATTAAAAATATAAAACAAAACCTATTTTGGGCATTTTTTTACAATTGTTTGATGATACCTGTTGCAATAGGATTATTAAAACCTTTTGGCATTTCTATAAATCCAATGATTGCAAGTCTAGCGATGGTATTTAGTAGTTTTACTGTTATTTTAAATGCTTTAAGATTAAGAAGAAGTTTTAGAGCAGGTAGATAGTTGCTAATTAGAGTATTTTTATTTAGTATCATTTACATCTATCAAATACAAAAAATATTTGTAAAAGACTACACAAAATACAAAAGATATGTTACAATATAAAAAGAAATTTTTAGAAAAAATGGGTAAAACCAATAGATAGAGGCTTGAAAGCCTTAGAATACAGGGAAAAATTAAAGAGGAGGAGAGAAATATGTCAGGACATTCAAAATGGCATAATATTCAAGCAAAAAAAGGAAAAGCAGATGCCGCAAGAGGAAAAATATTCACAAAATTAGGAAGAGAACTTTTAATAGCAGTTAAAGAAGGTGGACCAGATCCAGCAGGAAATTCAAAATTAAAAAATGTAATAGCTAAATGTAAAGCAGCAAACATGCCAAACGATACAATAAATAATGCTATAAAAAAAGCATCTAGTAGTAATGAAAATTATGAAGAAATTACATATGAAGGATATGGACCAAGTGGAGTTGCAGTTATTGTAGAAGCATCTACAGATAACAAAAATAGAACTGCAGCAGATGTAAGACACGTTTTCGATAAAGCAGGAGGAAATCTAGGAACAACAGGTTGTGTATCATATTTATTTAATAAAAAAGGAGTCATTGTAATAGAAAGAGCTTCAACTGACAGAGACGAAGAAGAATTAATGATGCTTGCATTAGATGCGGGAGCAGAGGATTTTGAGGCTTCAGAAGAAGTTTATGAAATTACAACAGATCCAGCAGATTTTTCAGCTGTACGTGAGAAATTAGAAGAAGAAGGTTTCGAATTTTTAGAAGCAGAAGTTCAAATGGTTCCAACTACAATGGTTAGTTTAGATGAAAAAGGTTGCGAAAAGATGGAACGTCTAATTGAAAAGTTAGAAGATTTAGATGATGTAGCTAATATATACCATAATTGGGAACAAGAATAAAATAATGTGCAAATAGATAAATGACATAAAAGTTATTTATCTATTTCTCATATAAGAGAAGAATATTACATATTTAATATATTTTTTACGAGGAGAAAAAGAGATGAATCAAAAGAAAAATACAAAGATATTGTTAATTTTAATAATTATTATAGTAATTATAATACTAGCTGGAGTTGGAATTCTAGTATTTGCTACTGATATATTTAAAAGTGATAAAGAAATGTTTTTTAAGTATATGGCAGATATAGGAGATTCTAAAAAAGGGTTTATAGATGATGGGCTAAAGCAATATTTTGAAAAAAAGAATAACACACCTTATAATGATGAAGGAGAGTTTTCTGTTAATATATCATCTGACAATGAGCAAAAAAAATTTGAAAATGTAAATAATTTCAATATTAGTTTTTCTGGACAGGTTGACACGGCGAATTCAAAAGCTGCACAAAACATTTCATTGAATTATTCAAATGATGTAAAATTTCCTATTAATTATAAACAAATAGAAAATAAGATAGGATTACAGACAAAATATGTTGGAAGTAAATTTGTTGCTATAGAAACAGAAAAATTAAATAAGTTATCAGAAGATTTAGATGATGTAGAAAGTTATGGAGAAATGGTTGATAAATTACAGAAAATGGGAAAAGTAGAGTTGACAGAAGATGAAAAAAGTCATATAAAAGATACTTATATAACAGTAATAAATCAACAATTAGAAAAAGACAAATTTTCAAAAGTTAAAGAATCTGATATGTCTGGATATAAGTTGTCTTTAACAGGAACAGATTTACAAAATGTGTTAGTCAAACTTTTGGAGACTCTAAAAAATGATCAAACCACAGTAGATAAATTAAATGAATATTTAAAAATACAGAAGAATTCAGCAAAAATAACAGCTAGTCAGATTGATGATGCAATAAAAAGCATTAAGGATGATACAGATTTTAGTGATAAAAATTTTGAAATTGCAGTGTATCAAAAAAATAGAGATGTATGCAAGTTGGTAATAGAAACGACAGAAGGAACGATAGCAATAGAAAAGAAAATAGAAGGCAATCAGCAAAATATAGTTGTATCATACGAAATGAAAGAAGATAAAAAATCAAAGATAAGTTTTTCTGCTAATTTTGAAAATTTAGAAAGTTTACAAAATATAAAGGAAAACTATGAATTAATTATGAGTTTACCAGAAGTAGCAGAGAGTAGTACAACAACGGATGTAGATAGTGAAGTAGTAGTATATAAGTTTAGTAATGATGTAAATTTCACAGATAGTGCTACAGTGGAAGACTTTTCATCAGACAATAGCTTGATGTTGACTGATTATGATTCTGATCAGGTATCTAACTTTTTAAATGCTGTAGTTGAGAGAATATCTGAAGTTAATGAGCAACAAATGGGACAATTAGGATTAGAAGCAAGTGAAAATCCAATAGTTAATATGATTCCTTCTATTGGCCTTTATTTAGGAAATATGAATGTCTTAAATCAAGTGAACTCAAATATGAGCGAAGCAGAAATAAATAATTTCAACCAAAAATTTGAAGCTTACGAAAGTACAAATTTAAAAGGAGTAACAGTAAAAGGATTACTATCGACCATATCTTTAAATAATCAATCTGAAGAAACAAGTAATGAAATAAAAGAAATTAATTATAATGGAGAAGAATATGAAGCAAGCGAACAAAATATAACTCTTATAAAAGGAGAAATAGATACAGAAAAAAGCTACAGAGTAGAATTTGAAAAAGATCAAGATACAGGATTAATTTATCGTGCAGTTATTAATGAAAAATAATAGTTCTAAAATAGAAAAAGAAGCATATATTAAAATAAGCTTCTTTTTTTTATGGGAAAATTCTACGAAGTTCCTATAATATAAAAAAGGATAAGATAATTAATATGGAGGAAATCAAAAAATGAAAAATAGAGAAGAAATATTAAGATATTTTCCATGTCAATTATATGAATTGTTAGAAAATACATTTAATCAAAATATAAACATAGAAAACAATTTACAAGAAATTAGAATAAGATGTAATAGACCTATTATTCTTAAAATAAGACAAGCTGATATAGTTATAGATTATAAAGTAAATCAAAAAGAAATATTACAGATTTTAGAAAAGTTATGTAATAGCTCAATTTATGCTTACAAAAATCAAATCTGCGAAGGATTTATTACTGTAAAAGGAGGGCACAGGGTAGGTATTACAGGAACAGCAGTTATAGAAAATGAAAGGATAATCAATTTGAAGTATATTACTAGTTTGAATTTTAGAATTGCAAGAGAAGTATTAAATTGCAGTAATAAAATTTTAGGACAAATAATAGATAAAGAATCAAATAGCATTTATACAACTTTAATTGTTTCTCCACCTGGAATGGGAAAAACTACAATGCTAAGAGATACTATAAGAAGAATAAGTAATGGAATACCAGAGATAAATTTTAAAGGGAAAACTTGTGGGGTAGTAGATGAAAGAGGAGAAATTGCAGCTATGTATCAAGGAATACCACAAAATGATGTAGGAATAAGAACAGATGTTGTTGAAAATATATCAAAAGCAAAAGGGATGAAAATGTTAATTAGGTCCATGGCTCCTGAAGTAATAGCATGTGATGAGATAGGTTCAAAAGAAGATGTAGAAGCTATACGGAGAAGCAATTTCGGCAGGAGTGAAAGGGATTTTTACCATGCATGGAAAAACACTAGAAGATATAAAAAATAATATACAAATAAATAAATTAATAGAAACAAAACAAATTGAAAAAATAATTTTTTTAGAAAGATAATTTTTAGTTCTAAAAATAAATTAAATGAATATAATACTAAAAATAGAAAGGACAAGGTATATAAGAATGCAAATAATTAAATATTTTATATTATTTTTAATCTTAGTATTTTCTAGTATGATTGGGAAATTTATATCAAAAAGATATGTATATAGATTACAGGAATTAGAAGAGATGAAAAATACATTAAACATATTAAAGAATAAAATAAAATTTACATATGAACCAATACCAGATATCTTTAAAGAAATATCTAACAATTCAAACAAGAATATTGGACAAATATTTAAAAAAGCAGAAGAAAAAATGGAAAAAACAACTGCAGATGTGGCTTGGGAACAAGCTGTAGAAGAAACAAACAACAATTTAAAAGAAGAAGATAAAAATGTTTTAAAAATGTTATCAAAGTTATTGGGACAGACAGATACAGATGGACAAATCAGCCAAATAGAAATAACTGAAAATTTCTTAGAAGGACAGATAAAAGATGCAATGGAAGCAAAACAAAAAAACGAGAGATTATATACGAGACTGGGAACAATAGTTGGGTTAGCAATAGTAATTGTCTTGTGCTAAATTAGGGGGATAATTAAAATGGATATTAATTTATTGTTTAAAATAGCTGCAATAGGAATATTAGTAGCAGTTTTACATCAAGTATTAGTACGAGCAGGCAGAGAAGATCAAGCAATGATGACAACATTGGCAGGATTAGTAATTGTATTAACGATGGTAATAAAAGAAATAAGCGGATTATTTGACACAGTTAGAACAATATTTAACTTATGAGACAAGGGGGCAGGCGAGACAAGGGGGGACAGGTCTTAAATGTCTCATAGAAAAGTAAAATAAAAAAATATTGTGCATGAATAAAAAATGAGACATTTAAGACCTGTCCCCCCTGTCTCACCTGTCCCCCTGTCTCATTTGGAAAGGATGAAAATGGAAGTTATTAAAATAGTTGGAATTGCTTTAGTTGCTTTAGTTATTATTATTCTTTTAAAGCAATATAGACCTGAATTTGCTATATATATAAGTTTGCTAACAGGTGTTTTGATTTTATTTTTGGTTATGGATAAACTTACAGGTATTGTTAATTTATTGCAATCACTAGCAAGTAAGACTTCTATTAATAGTACTTTTTTGGTAATACTTATAAAAATAACTGGGTTAGCAATTTTGTCTGAATTTGCTGTTAGTGTTTGCAAAGATTCAGGAGAGGCGGCTATTGCTAGTAAGATAGAAATGGGAACAAAAATTATTATTATATCAATGTCAATACCTATTATATCAAGTTTACTGGAAGTTATATTGAAAGTATTGCCATAAAGAAGAGGAAAATACAAATGAAAATTGGAAAAGAAAATTTTTTTATAATAGAAAAAATAATAACAATTATTGTAATGGTGTTAATAGTATTCTTATCTAATTCAAGTTATGCAAATGATAATCAAACTATTATTGAACAGCAAGAAGAATTTAAAATACAAGATTTTATAAAAAATGCAGAAAAGTTTACAGGGGAGTTTTTTGAGGATATTGATATAAACGAAATATTAAATGACGCAATAAAGGGAGAGGTTGATAATAGTACATTATTAAAAAAAATATTAAACATATTAGGAAAAGAAGTAACCACAAATATAAAATCGCTTGTTAGTATTTTAGCTATTATTTTGATTCACAGTATTTTAAAATCAATTAGTGAAAGTTTAGAAAATAATAATATTTCAAAATTGATTTACTATGTTCAATATATATTAATTGTTACTGTGATTATGTCTAATTTTACAGATATTATAAAATTAGTTCAGGATACTACAGGAAATTTGATTGGATTTATGAACACACTAGTTCCATTATTAATTACTCTTATGATGTATACAGGAAGCATAACAACAAGTAGTGTAGTTGAACCTATTATATTATTTATGATTAATTTTATTGGAAATATAATACAAAATTTAATAATACCATTTGTTTTAGTATTAACTAGTTTAGTGATTATTTCAAAAATTTCCGACAAAGTTCATATTGATAAATTATCAAAGTTTTTTAAATCAGGTATAGTATGGTTTTTAGGAATTGTTTTAACAGTATTTGTAGGTGTTGTTTCACTAGAAGGAACTTTATCAAGTAGTGTTGATGGAATTACAGCAAAAACTACAAAAGCAGTGGTGAGTTCGGCAATACCAGTAGTAGGAAAAATATTAGGTGATGCTGTAGATACAGTTTTAGGTTGCGGAATTGTACTGAAAAATGCAGTTGGACTTGTAGGAGTTGTTATCGTGATAGGAATTTGTATTATGCCAATTTTAAAGCTTTTTGTTTTATCGGTATCATATAAATTACTTTCGACAGTAGTTCAACCCATTGCAGATGAAAAAATTATAGATTTATTAGAACAAATTGGAGATATTTTTAAAATATTTTTAGGAATATTATGTGCAATATCATTTATGCTAATAATAGGGACAACTTTAGTCTTAAAAATATCTAATGGTACTATGATGTATAGGTAGGAGAGAAAAAATGATAGAAATTTTAAGTTCTTGGGCAAAAGGACTAGGAATAACAATTGTAATTGTATCTATTTTTGAAATGCTTTTGCCAAATAATCGAACTAAAAAATATATTAGAATGGTTTTAGGAGTTTATGTAATATTTAATATAGTTTCTCCTTTAATTAAAAATAAAGATGTTTTTAATTTTAACAATATTGATTTAGAAGAATATACTTCAGTAGAGACAAGTTCGGTAAATCAAACTAGTATGAATGAAAGAATTAAAAAATTATATTCAGAAGAATTAGAGAAAGATATTACTAAAAAAATAAAAGAAAAAGGTTATGAGGTTGAAAAATGCAAAGTGAGTGTGCAAATAGCAGATGATGAAGAAGAAACTAAGATAAATAAAATTAAATTAATTGTTAGTAAAACTCAAGAAGAAGTTAAAAATGATATAGAAAATAGCGCAGAAAATAAAATAGTAACAGAAATACAAAAAATAAGAAAAATAGATACAGGAGTAGAAATAAAAAAACAAGAGAAGGAAAAAAATGAAGTATCTGATAAGGTTAATCAGACAGAAATTCAAAATATAAAAAAGTTTTTAATTGAAGAATATGGGGTGAATGAAAAATGTTTAGAGATAAATTGAAAGAATTAATAGGTAAAAAAGAAGAACAACAAGAAGGAAATGACAAAAAGAAAATTGAAAACTTAGTATTTTTGATAATATTATCAATTATAACAATTGTAATTATTAATATTATTTGGAATGGAAACAAAAAAGAAGATAAAAAAGAAACAGATAGTAATTCTAAACAGTTAGCAACAACAAATCAGATAACAAATGACAGTAAAAATAATGTACAATTAACAGATAATTTAGAAGAAAAACTTGAAAATATATTAGGAAAGATTCAAGGTGTAGGAGCAGTCAAAGTATGTATTAATTATTCGGAGTCTAGTGAGGTTGTAGCGATGTATAATGAAAGTTCAAAAGTTAGTAATACAGAAGAATCAGACACCTCAGGTGGAACAAGAAAAATACAAGAAACAGATTCGCAAAAAGATATTATTTATAAGGAAGAAAATGGAGAAAAGACACCAATAACTCAAAAAGTAGTGCAACCTAAAATAGAAGGCGCAATTATCACAGCAAAAGGAGCAAACAATGCAGATACAAAAGCAAATATTATACAAGCAGTAGAAGCTGTTACAGGCTTAGCAACGCATAAAATCCAAGTATTTGAGATGAATGGATAAAATTTAAAGTGGAGGGTAAAATATGAAAGGGTTATTAAAGAAAAATCAAATTATTATTTATGTGATAGCTATTATGCTTATGACTGCAGGATATTTAAATTATACAACAAAGCAAGGAGGAGATTCAGTAGAAACTAGTATAGACATGGAATCTAAAGATGACACAAAATTGGCAGATATAGGAGATGCGACATTAGTTAGTAGTAATGATATAGTAGGAGGAGATACAACAGATACAAATACTGTTAACACTACACAAAATGAAAACACTAATAATACTAATTCTACAAATATAAGTAATACAGCAAATAATACAAACACAAATAACTCAACTCAAAATACTATTGCTACAAGTAGTAATGCTAGTAAGGATGATTATTTTACTAAGTCAAAATTAGAAAGAGATACTATGTATTCGCAAATGTTAGAAACTTACGAAAAAGTATTGAACAGTAGTAATTCATTAGAGACTCAAAAACAAACGGCAACACAAGAAATTACAAAAATAAATCAGACTAAAAATAGTATAATGATTTGTGAAAATTTGATAAAAACAAAAGGCTTTGAAAATGTTATTATTTTTGTAAATGGAGAAAGTATTAGTGTAATAGTTGGAATAGGAGAATTAAAGCAAGAAGAAGTAGCACAAATACAAAATATTGTGGCCAGAGAATTAAATTGCAAAGTAGAAAATATACATATTTCAACTAAATAAAAAATAACAGGAAAATTGCTAATTTATTTTAAGCAGTTTTTTCTGTCATTTTTCTTATCTTGAGTATATATTTTAGATTTTCTTTTTTCCTTAATCATAGTATCACATTAACCTATAAATTTTCAAAAAAATGTATTGACATTTAAAGACATGTTTTGTTAAAATATAAGTGAAAAAAATTCATAGAAAAAGTTAAACAAAAGAAAGGGAGAATATTTTTATGGAGAACGAAAGAAACACAAAACAATTAATTAAAACAAGTAATGGTATTACTTTAATAGCTTTAGTAATAACAATTATTATACTTCTAATCCTTGCGGGAGTAACAATTGCTACATTAACAGGAGACAATGGAATTTTGACACAAGCAGGGAATGCTAAAGAGGCAACACAAAAGGCAGAAGCACAGGAAGAAGTTAATTTAGCATTAGCAAATCTAAAAATAGAAGAAAATCAGAGAGATATATCACAAGATGAGAAGAAAAAAATACTATTTGAAGAGTTAAAACAATTCTATCCAGAGCAAGAACCAGAATCAATAGTTAGTGTAGAAGGGGAGAAGATTTTTATAAAACATAGAGGTTATGAATTTAATGAGTCTATTGAATTTGATGCAGAAGTATGGGATAAAACAGCAGCTCCAGAAAATTGCTTTATTTGGGGAAGTGATACAGAAGGAGAAGAAGGCTATAATATAATTATAGGATATACAGAAGAATTAGAGTCATATACTAAAGTAAGAATACCATCCAGATGTAAAAGAATAGTATGTTGGGATGATAGTGGGAAAAATGAAGCAAATGGAAGAGCATTTTTTTCAAATGTGCAAAAAGTAGAAATTCCAAATACAGTTGTAGAACTAGGAGGATATGCATTTGGAAATGCATATGGTGTCACAGTTAATTTAAAAGAAATCGTGATACCAGATAGTGTAACAATTATAGGAGTTTCTGCATTTGAAAATTGTACGAATTTAAGTAGTATAACAATCCCAGATAGTGTAACAATTATAGGAGATTCTGCATTTGCAAATTGTACGAATTTAAGTAGTATAACTATTCCAAATACTATTGCAAGTGTTGGTAATTATGCATTTTATAATACAGCGTGGTATGATAAACAGACAGATGGACTATTATATATAGGAAAAGTACTATACGAATACAAAGGGAAAATGCCGGAGAATACGAATATACAAATAAAAGAAGGTACTACCAGTATTACAGATTCTGCATTTGAAAATTGTACGAATTTAAGTAGTATAACAATCCCAGAAGGAGTGACAAGTATAGGAGATGCTGCATTTGCAGATTGTACAAATTTAAGTAGCATAACAATCCCAAGTAGTGTAAAGAGTATAGGAAAAAGAGCATTTTGGAACTCTACAAGTTTAAATAGTATAATAATTCCAAACAGCGTAACCAATATGGGATGGGCTACATTTTATAGTTGGGCCTCATCTCAAACTATTAATATACAAGGATACACAAGTGCACCTTCAGGATGGAGTAGTGCTTGGAATGCTGATTGTTCAGCTACCATAAATTGGGGACAATAAAATAAAAATAGTACTAAATTGCTCGTACCTCGCAATGGAACGAAAGAACGACAAAGAAGCCAATAAATTGAAAATATAAAAGATCTCTAGTATAATATATTATGTAACTTAAAGTTGCAAATATATTTAGAAAGGGGTCTTTTTAGATGACTAACAAACAATTATTAAACAAGATGAAGAATGACATGAGAATGCGAAATTTCTCGCATTACACATATGATAGCTATTTAGGAAAAACAAAAGATATTATGAAATACTTTGGAGAAAAGAAGTTAGAAGATGTAACAACAGAAGAATTAAGAAGATTTTTATTAAAATATTTAAAAGACGAAAGAAAATTAGGAGATAGGTCAATAAATTATTATAATTCAGTAATAAGATTTATTTATGAAGTTACATTTAATAAAGGAGAAATAGCAGGGACAGAGGCAATAGGAACAATTGCAGAAACAAAAAAACAGATGGTCAAATAGATAAAACTTACTATTATACAAATTTTAAGTTAAAAGGAATTGGGAGTGAATCTGACGAATCTACTATATTAAATTCAGTAGACGATGTAGAAGGAAGAACAGACAAAGTAAATGATAATATTGAAAATTTTGAGGAATTTTTAGAATGGATAAAAAGCAAAACATAGTGATAAAAAATACCCAATAAAATAAATGAGGAGATAATTAATAAAATGAAGAATAAAAAAATAATGAGTAATAATAATGTTGACATGGAACGAACAGAGGAAGTAGAAGAAGAGTTTGAATAAAATTATAAGAACAAAAAACATCGTTTATACAGAATGAATTATATAAGCAATTAAAGTAAAAGTGATATTATAGGTGCTACTTTTATTTTTTTCAAATCTTTCAATTTTTTTAAAAGGTATTGTCAAAAAGCAAAAAGTTAAGTATAATGAAAAAGAAAACGAAAGAAAAGGGGGGAAAAATAAATGAAATTAAATTTTAAAGAAAGAGAAAAAGGTATAACATTAATAGCTCTTGTAATAACAATTATAGTACTTTTAATATTAGCAGGAGTAGCAATAGTAGCATTAACAGGAGATAATGGAATATTAAAAAAAGCAAGGACAGCCCAAACAACAACGAATGAAAAAGACGAAGAGGAGCAAATAAAAATAGGATATTCAGAATATTTAATAGCTGATCAAACAGAAAAACAAGCAGATTTTAAAGTGTCTGGAGCAACTGTAACAGGAAATAAAGGAGACTGGAAAATAAAATTTGATAAAACTAAAAAAGAATACTATTTTGATGGAAATACAATAACAAAAGACGTATGGAAACAAGATGGAGACACAATAACAAACATAGAAACAAATCAAACATTAAAAGTAGGAGACTATGTAGATTATGATCCAACATTAGGAGCCAATACAGGTGATTTAACATATACATCAACAGCAGATAAAACAGGAAAAAGTAGTGACCAAGAGTTTAATGCAACAACATATAAAAGTGCAGGATATGGATGGAGAGTATTAGGAGTAAAAAATGGAAAAATAAGACTAATATCAGAAGAATTCATAGGACCAGGAACATACACAGATAGTAGTAGAACATATTATAACTTAAAAGGGCAAAAAGGATATATAAATGGAATAGAAGAATTAAATAAAATAAGTGGAATATTTGGACATGGAAAAGGAGCAGAAAAAGCAACAAGTATAACAGTGGAAGATATAAATGTAATAACAGGATATAATCCAGAAACAGCGAAATATAGCCAAGGTAATTGGAATGAATATGGAAACAAAGTAACATATACAAGAGGAGAAGGAAGTGCATTATCATCAAGTGCAACAAATGGAAAAACATGGTCTAGAACACAAGGTACATTTAATTATTATGATAAAGCAAGTAAAACATTTAAAGCATTAACATCAGGAAGTACAGAAATAGAAAGTACATATTATAATTATGTTCCCACACAGGTGAATTCAAAATTCCTAACGTGAGAAGTAAACGCGGATGGAACAAAGAATACTACAAGTGTTTTTCAAATGCTGTTTGGTGGAACAGCAGTAGGAAGTGACAATTTAACAAGAAATTTCACGTTAAGAAAAAATCAATCCTTCTGGCTTACGTCTGATTATGCATATGCTGGTGACTGCTTTGTGAGCTGGGGGCTTCGCATTGTTAATAATGGTAGTGTCAGTGGTAGCACTTTGTACTATTCTAATGGCTATGAGGGTGAAAGCGGCTACGACAGCGGTAGCTATGGAGTGCGTCCTGTAGTTTCTCTAAAATCTGATGTCTCATTAGAGTGGAATGAAACAGCAAAAGAATGGAAAATAAAATAATGACCACTATGTATGAAAAAGAAGAAAAAACTTTCCCAGTGTGGCTTTATGTCACACAGGAAAAATTAAAAATGGAGGAAGGAACTATGTTAAAAAAAGTAGGAATATTAGCCAATGGTGGAGACGTATCAGGATTTAATGCAGTTATTAGAGCAATTGTAAAAACAGCAGAAAATCATGGAGTAGAATGTTATGGAATAGTAGATGGATATAATGGATTACTAAAAAAAGACTTTGAAAAATTAAGTACAGCAGCCAATGGAGAAGCAGTAGGAATTTTACCAAAAGGTGGTTCTATTATAGGTTCATCAACAAATGCAAACATATTTAATTATAAAATAGTAAATGAAGATGGAAGTGTAGAATACAAAGATTTATCAGAACAAGCAATAGAAAATATTAAAGAATTTGGATTTGATTGTATCTTTACTTTAGGTGGAGACGGAACACAAAAATCTGCAAGAGATTTTTCAACAAAAGGAGTAAATATTATAGGAGTGCCAAAAACAATTGACAATGACGTAGCTTGTACAGAAATTACATTTGGTTACAATACAGCTGTATCTGTTGCTATGGAAGCATTAGATAGATTACATACAACAGGAGAAACACATCATAGAATTATGGTGCTAGAAGTTATGGGAAGATATGCTGGATGGATAGCATTAGAATCAGCAATAGCAGGAGGAGCAGATGTTGCACTAATTCCAGAGATACCATATGATATTAATAAAGTAGCAACTAAAATTGAAAATAGAAAGAAAAGAGGAAAAAACTTCAGTATAGTAGTTGTAGCCGAAGGAGCTAAACCAAAAGATGGAGAAATGGTAGTACAAAATATACGTAATAATGGAGCAGGAGTTGACAATACAAAATTAGGTGGAGTTGGACAAGTTGTTGCAAAACAATTAGAAGAATTAACTGGATTAGAAGCAAGAAACACAACACTAGGATATATGCAAAGAGGAGGAACACCAACAGCTTTTGATAGAGTACTATCAACAAAATATGGCTCAAAAGCAATGGAACTTGCATTAGAAGGAAAATTTGGAACTTTGGTAGTAATTAAAAATGGAAAATTAGATTCAGCATCTTTAGAAGATGTAGTTGGAAACAATACAAAAATTGGAGCAGTGTCTGGAAATACTGCAGAAAGTAATCTAAGAAAAGTTACTATGGATGACGATTTAGTAAAAGCAGCTAGAGATATAGGTATTAACTTAGGTGATTAATTTTGATAGTAATAATAAATACTATAAATAATAATATAATATTAGGAGGATTAACATGGAAGAAAAAGAAGAAAAGAAAGTAAACACAGAAGAATTGAAAAGTGAGGCATCAACTACAGTAAATCAAGTAAAAGATACAATTAAAAATGTAGATATCAAAAAAGATAGCATTGAAACAAAAGGATTTATAGCTGAATTATTCAAAGACCCATTAGGAAAAATAAAAGAAATAGTAGATAAAGAAAATAACCAATATTTTAAATATGCAATTATTATATTAGTTATATGGGTAGTAGCTGAATTAATTAGCAGATGTTTTTCAGTAGGGCCAATATGGGGATTATCAAGTTTAGGAAGCAGTCTAATGTCTGTTATAAAAGCAACAATAGCACCTATATGCAGTATATTAGTAATGTCTATTATTGTCTTAGTTATGAATTCTAAAAATAAAAAATCATTAACAACAATAATTACAACAGTAACAACAGCTAATATACTACTTGTAATTGCATCAGTTGTAAGTATATTAACAATATTTGGTTCTTCAATATCTACAATAACAATACCATTTACAAGATTATGTAGTGCGGTATCAATTGTATTAATGTACTTTACATTAAAATCAATATTTGGAGAAGAAAAAAATTCTGAATTTATTAAAAAGTTTGCATTAGTAGAGTTAGTATATTATATCGCATATATTGTTTTTTCTTTATTAAATATTTATATTTAGAGGATAACTATAATAAAAAACAAAGGAGGAATAATTGTGTCAGAAACAAAAGCTACAAATAAGCAAAAGAAAAAAATACTAATAATTTTAATTGTAATTATCTTAATAATAGCATGTTGCGGAGGAATAGCGCTATATATGACTCAAACAGATACAAAAAATGAAAATTATTTTGGAGTTCAAAAATTATATGAAGAACTAAAATCTAAAGAATCGTATAGTTTTATAACAACATTAGATAATAACAATAAAATGTATTATGCAAAACAACAAAATAAAGCATATATAGAAACTATATATGATGGCTCAGAATCTAAATTTATTATAAAAGATGGTAATTCTTATTTAATGATGGACGATTCAAAAACTTATTATACATATAAAAATAATGAAATAGACCTTAATAAAATAGAATCGAGTTTAGAAGAAATAAAAGATATGGAGTATGAAAAGGGAAAAGAAAAAATTGAGAATAAAACATATACATATGAAGAATATAATACAGTAACAAAATTTGTTATGATGGATAATTCAGAAAATGAAGGACAAGAGATAAAAACTAAATTTTATTTTGATGGTAATAAATTAGAATATATAAAAACAATTGTTGGAAATAAACAAGAGTTATTAAAAGTAGATATTTCAGACGATGTAGATAATAATTTGTTTGAAATACCATCTGAATATAAAGAAATGTAAGAAAACGAAGGAGGAAAATAATATGTCAGTAAGGTTTATGTTAAATGAAACATCATATTTTGGAAAGGGTGCAAGAGAAGAACTTGCAGGAGAAATTAATAAGAGAGGATTTAAAAAGGTATTTTTAGTAAGTGATAAATCATTGGTAGATGCAGGAGTAACAGCAAAAATAGAAACAGTTTTAAAAAATGCAAATATAAAATATGATTTATATGATGAGATTAAACCAAATCCAACAATAAAAAATGTAACAGATGGAGTAGAAGCTTGCAAAAAATCAAAAGCAGACGTAATTGTTGCAGTAGGTGGAGGGTCAAGTATGGATACTGCAAAAGGTATTTCTATAGTTATGACAAATCCAGAAAGAAGTGATATAAAATCTTTAAATGGATTATCAAACACTGTAAATAGAGGAATGCCTGTAATAGCACTTCCAACAACAGCAGGTACAGCAGCAGAAGTTACAATTAATTATGTAATAACAGACGAAGAAGCAGAAATAAAAATGGTTTGTGTAGATCCAAATGACATTCCTATTCTTGCAATTATTGATTCTGAATTAATGGCTTCTATGCCAAAAGGATTAGCAGCAGCAACAGGTATGGATGCCTTAACACATGCTATAGAAGGATATATAACAAAAGCACATAATGATATGTCAGACATGTTTCATATGAAAGCAATTAAAATGATATTTAAATATTTACTAGCAGCAGTTAATGAAAAAAATCCAGAAGCTATTGAAAAAATGGGAATGGCTCAATATATTGCTGGAATGGGATTTAGTAATGTAGGACTTGGAATTGTTCATTCAATGGCTCATCAACTAGGAGCTGTTTATGATACACCACATGGAATAGCTAATGCAATGCTTCTTCCTATAGTTATGAGATTTAATGGTGAAGTTTGTGCAGACAGATTTAGAGAAATTTTAATTAATATTGGTAGACCAGATGCTGAACATTTAAATGATCAAGATGTAATAAATACATTTGTATGGATGATTTCAGAATTAAGTAAATCAGTAGGAATTACAACTACTATAAAAGATTATGGAGCAAAAGAAGAAGACTTTGAAATGCTTGCTGATAAAGCAATGAATGACCCTTGCAAACCAGGAAATCCAAGAGAAGTTTCAAAAGAAGAATTTATAGAATTATATAGAAAAGCTATGTAGAGATAAAAATTAAATGTAAAAGACTTGTAATTTTATAAAATTTGTGTAATAATATAAACATAAAATTAAGAAACTAGAAAAAAGAGGAGTATGTTTAAACTTTCTTAAAAGAGAAAAGAAGTCATAGGCTGTAAACTTCTTAAGAAAAAGATAAACAGAAGGTAGCTTTTTTGTTAATATTCTGAGAAATACAAAATAGGGATATTCGCGTAAGCTGTGTTAAAAGCTAATTAAGAAGTAGTTTTGTGAAAAACAAAATTATAAATTAAGGTGGTACCGTGAGAAATAGCTCGCCCTTATATAGAAGGGGCGAGTTTTTTTATATTATAAATAAAGGAGGAAATTTTATGTTAAAAGAAAAGTATAATCCAAAAGATTTTGAAGAAGAACTATATCAAAGATGGGAAGAAAAGGGATATTTTAAGCCAAGTATGGACAAAACAAAAGAAAATTATTGCATTATGATGCCACCACCAAATGTAACTGGAAAATTACACATGGGTCATGCATTAGATGATACAATTCAAGATATATTGATTAGGTTTAAAAGAATGCAAGGATATAACACACTATGGCTTCCAGGTTCAGACCATGCATCAATTTCAACAGAAATGAAAGTAGTACAAAAATTAAAAGAAGAAGGAAAAACGAAACAAGATTTAGGAAGAGAAAAATTCTTAGAAGAAGCATGGGATTGGACAAAATTATATGGTGGTACGATTCAAGAGCAACAAAGAAAATTAGGATGTTCTTGTGATTGGGAAAGAAGAAGATTTACTTTAGATGAAGGTATGTCAGATGCTGTTTTAGAAGAATTTATAAATTTATATAAACAAGGTTATATATATAAAGGAACAAGAATGGTTAACTGGTGTCCGAACTGCCATACAGCAATTTCTGATGCAGAAGTAGAATACAAAGAAGAGGCATCTCATTTGTGGCATTTAAGATATAAAATAAAAGGTGAAAATAGATATGTAGAAGTAGCAACCACAAGACCAGAAACAATGCTTGGAGATACAGCAGTAGCTGTTAACCCAGAAGATAAAAGATATACGGATATTGTAGGAAAAACATGCATAGTACCTATTGTAAATAGAGAAATACCAATTATAGCAGATGAATTTGTAGAAACTGAATTTGGAACAGGATGTGTTAAAATTACACCAGCACATGATCCAAATGACTATCAAGCAGGATTAAAACATAAATTGGAATTCATAGAAGTATTTGATGATAAAACAATAATGGGAGATTTAATGCCAGAAGTAAAAGGTATGAAAGCAATAGAAGCAAGAAAAATTATTGTTAAAAAATTAGAAGAACTAGGAGCTTTAGTATCAATTGAAGATTATACTCATAATGTTGGAAAATGTGAGAGATGCAAAACTACAATTGAACCACGTATATCTGAGCAATGGTTTGTAAAAATGAAAGAATTAGCAAAACCTGCAATTGAAGCTGTAAAGAAAGACGATGTTAAATTTGTTCCGAAAAGATATGAAAAGACATATTTTAACTGGATGGAAAATATACAAGATTGGTGTATATCAAGACAGTTATGGTGGGGACATCAAATTCCAGCTTATTATTGTGAAGAATGTGGACATATAAATGTGGCAAAAAGTGCTCCAAATAAATGCGAAAAATGTGGATCAGATAAATTACATCAAGATCCAGATACATTGGATACTTGGTTTAGTTCAGCATTATGGCCATTTTCAACTTTAGGCTGGCCAAATAAAGAATCAGAAGATTTAAAAACTTTTTATCCAACTAATGTATTAGTTACAGGATATGATATTATATTTTTCTGGGTAGCAAGAATGATATTTTCTGGATTATATGCAATGGGAGAAAAGCCATTTAGTGATGTATTAATTCATGGAATTGTACGTGATAGTCAAGGAAGAAAAATGTCAAAAACATTAGGAAATGGCGTAGACCCAATTGAAGTAATAAATCAGTATGGAGCAGACAGCTTAAGATTTTCAGTACTTTCAGGAACTACAATGGGAAATGATATTAGATATATGCCGGAAAAATTAGAACAAGCGTCAAATTTTGCTAATAAAATATGGAATGCAGCTAAATTTATTATTATGAATAGACCTTCAGAAGAAGAAATACTTAAATTTAAAAAAGAAAATTATGATAAAGAAAGACACATTTATAAAGAAGGTTCATTAAAGTTATCAGATGAATGGATTTTAAATAAATTAAATAAATTAATTTTAGAAATAACAAACAATATTGAAAATTATGATTTAGGAGTAGCATTAGATAAAATTTATAATTTTATGTGGAATGAATTTTGCGATTGGTATATAGAAATGGCTAAAGTAAGATTATATGGCGAAGATGAAAAAGAAAAAGTACAGGTATCTTATGTATTAAATGAAGTATTTACAAATTGCTTGAAATTATTACATCCTTTTATGCCATTCATAACTTCTGAGATATATGACAACTTAGTTTCATACGAAGATAAAGAATTGATGGTAAGTAGTTGGCCTACTATAGATTTAAGTGAAGATAATTTAAGCTTTAAATATGACAAACAAGAAGAAACAATTGAAAAAATAAAAGAAATCATAGTAGAAATTAGGAATATTAGAAATACTAAAAATATACATCCAACTAAAAAGTCAGAATTGATATTAGTGACAGAAAAATATGAAAAAGAGCTTAAGGAAGCAGAAGGTGTATTGTTAAAATTAGGATTTGCTAATAAAGCTAAGATTCAGAAAGACAAAACAGGAATTCCAGAAGATGCAATTAAAATATTAACAGATGGAATAGAATTATATATGCCTCTAGAAGGATTGGTGAATTTAGAAGAAGAAAGAAAGAGATTAGAAGTAGAAAAATTAAGGCTAGAAGGAGAAGTTGCAAGATGTGAGAAAATGTTATCAAATCCAGGTTTTGTAAACAAAGCTCCAGAGGCAAAAGTTAAAGAAGAAAAAGAAAAATTAGAAAAATACAAAAAAATGTTAGAGAAAGTAATGGAAAGCTTAAATTAAAGATGCAAATAAAACATTATCCCTATATTTGGAAATAGTTTCAAGTATAGGGATAATATTTTATTTGCAAACAGTTATATTTTTTGTCGAAAACTTCTAATGTATCGACAAAACTTCTTATTTTTCACTATTGGAAAATAATGTAAAATAATTTATAATAATATAAAACCAAGGAGGAGGTTAATATGGAATCGAAATTTTATGAAAAGGACAAGCTTTTAATATTTAAAATGACAGATGAAATTGATGACCATAGTGTTCAAAAGATAAGGAGGAAAGCAGATTATGAAATGGAAAGATATATGCCTAAAAGAATTGTATTTGATTTTGATAGTGTCACTTTCATGGATAGTGCCGGAATAGGACTATTAATAGGTAGATACAAATTTGCTAATATGTTAGGTGCAAGGTTAGAAATAAGTAACTTAACACAAAGTGTAAGAAGAATCTTTGAAATGAGTGGAATTTTAAAATTAATACCAATTGTAGACAATAATTAAAAAATTAATTGGTAAGAAAGGAATTAAAAAATATGAAGGAAGTTTTTGATAATGAGATGAAATTAGAGTTTATTAGTAAATCTTCAAATGAAGCTTTTGCAAGAATAGCAGTTGCTGCATTTGCATCTCAACTTGATCCAACAATAGAAGAATTAGCTGATATAAAAACAGCAGTATCAGAAGCTGTTACTAATTGCATAATTCATGGATATGATGGAAAACAAGGTATTGTTAAAGTATCAGCAAAACTAAAGAAAAACGAGGTTATTATAGAAATTTCAGATAAAGGAAAAGGAATTGAAAATATTAACGAGGCAAAAGAGCCTTTATATACAACAAAACCTAATTTAGAGAGATCTGGAATGGGATTTACGATTATGGAAAGTTTTATGGATAAGATGAAAGTAGAGTCTATTTTAGGATTAGGAACAAAAGTAACAATGTCAAAAATAATTAAACCAAAAATAGAATCTGAGGAAGAACAATTTGAAGCGTTATTAGAGAACTAAAGATTAAAAGAAAAGTGGGGAGATTATGTACGAAAATGACATAGAAACGATAAAAAAAGCCCAAGAGGGAGATAAAACAGAATTAGAGAAATTAGTTCAAGATAATAATCGGGTTAATATGGAGTATAGTAAGAAGGTTTAATGGTAGAGGGTATGAACTAGAAGATTTATATCAGATAGGTTGTATAGGTTTTATAAAAGCAATAAAAAGATTTGATACTAATTTTGAAGTGAAATTATCAACATATGCAGTTCCATATATGATTGGCGAAATAAAAAGGCATATTAGAGACGATGGACCGATAAAAGTAAGTAGAAGTATTAAAGAATTAGGAATTAAAATAAGAGAATTAGAGCAAATATATTTAAATGAAAAAGGAAAAGAAATAACAATAGATGAAATAGAAAAAGAATTACATGTATCAAAGGAGGATATAATATTAGCAAAAGAAGCTGCAAGAAAAGTAGAATCGATTGAAAATGCGACATATACAAATGCAAAAGATGGCAATACAATTAGTTTAATTGAAAAAATTTCGACTAATAAAGACGAAGAAGAGATTTTAACCAATAAATTAGTAATAAAGGAACTAATTAACGGATTAGAAAAGAGAGATAAAGAAGTAATAATGCTTAGATTTTTTAAAGAAAAGACACAGGCACAAGTAGCTAAAATATTAGGAGTAACTCAGGTACAAGTATCTAGAATAGAGCGTAAAATTTTAAACAACATGAAATTAAAACTAAGTTCATAAATCAAAGAATAGGAAGGTGAAAAAATGAAGAAAATATTTATATATTTTTTTGCATTTCTTTTTATTTGTTTTATTTTTCCGGCGCTATTAACAAAGAGAGAAAAAGAAACTTCATCAGAAGTTAATAATATTGAAATAAACGATACTTCTAAAGTAGAAGAAAATGCTCAAAGCCAATATGAGTATAAAAAATATGGAACAATAAAACTTCTTCATCAAAAAACAGGAGAAGTAGAAGAAGTAAATCTAGATACATATTTATGTAATGTAGTATCAGCTGAGATGCCAGCGGATTATGAAAAAGAAGCATTAAAGGCACAAGCTGTGGTAGCTAGAACATATACTATATATAAAATAGAAAATAAAAAACATGACAATGCAGATATATGTGATAGCTCAACATGTTGTCAAGCTTGGGTATCAAAGGAAACTAGGTTAGAAAGATGGGAAGAATCAAAACGAGAAGAAAACTGGAATAAAATTGAACAATGTGTAAATGAAACAAAAGGAAAAATTGTAACATATGATGGAAAACCTATTAATGCTTTTTTTCATGCTAATAGTGGTGGAACAACAGAACTTCCGGTTAATGTTTGGGGAGGAAGTGGTTTGCCTTATTTACAGGTTGTTCAAACAGCTGGTGAAGAAGGTTATACACAATATAATTCTGAAGTCATATTAGGAGAGGATGAATTAATTAATAAATTAAAAACAAAATATGAAGATATACAAATTAATTTTGCTGATGAGCAAGATATAAAAATATTAGAATACACAGATAGTAATAGAGTAAAAACTGTGAAATTTGGAAATCACGAAATTTCAGGAGTAGAAACAAGAACTTTACTAGGATTGAAATCAACAAATTTTCAAATTACAAGAGAGGATGGAAAAGTTAAGTTTACAGTCAAAGGATATGGACATGGCGTAGGAATGAGCCAAACAGGAGCAGATACAATGGCAAAACAAGGAAGTAGCTATGAAGATATAATTAAACATTTTTATGTAGGAGTAGAAATTAAGGATATAAATGAATTATAAATGTATATTCTTCTAAAAATAGGAAATACTTCTATTAATAAAGTGTTTAAGGAGGATTATATGAGAAGAGATGGTAGAATAAAAAACAAGGGAAGTAAGGCGATAAGTGACAAAATAATAATGTATTCAATAATGGGTGTTGCAATTTTAACAGTTATTTTAGTAGGATTAATGATATATAGTAAAAATCTAAGTGATGATGTAAAAGAAGGAACGATGACTTTAGAACAAATGGCTAATATAGCTGGTAACAATACAGAAAATACAGAAAGTGCAAGTACAGAAATTGGTAAATCAGTAGAAGAGTCTAAAAATGAAATTAATAATACAGCAAATGAAACAACGAATGGTACAAATATTACTAAAAATAATACTACTACAAATAGTGTAGATAGCAAAAATAAAGTTACAACAAACAATACTAATACTAAAGCTAAAACTACAACAAAAACTGTAAATTTACAAGCAACAGAGAAAAAGGAAGAGAAAAGAGAATTAAATTTTGCAAAACCAGTAGATGGAGAAGTAAGTAGAGATTACGCAAAGGACAATTTGATATATTCTGAAACATTAAAAGAATGGGTTACACATTTAGGAATTGATATAAAAGCAGATAAAACAACTGTTGTAAAAACTGCAGAAGCAGGAACTGTAAAATCAATTAAAAATGATCCTAGATATGGTTTAACTATTGTAATAGATCATGGTGATGGAATGCAAACAGTGTATGCTAATTTATTGACTTCTGAATTTGTAGTAGAAGGTGAAAAGGTGGAAAAGGGTCAAAGTATAGGAACTGTTGGAAATACTGCTGTGTTTGAGATTGCAGATGAACCACATTTACATTTTGAAATTTTGAAAGATTCAATACAAGTTGATCCAAATATATATTTGAAATAAATTTATAAAAAAGTAGAGATTAGGGATTCTTTAATAATGTTATTTTATTGAAGAGTCCCTAAATTTATATATCATATAGGTTTTAGCATATTACATGAAACGATTATGATGCCCAAGCTTTGACTCTTACTATAACACTTAGATTTTATTTAATGACTTTTCATTTCATTCAAAAAGAAAATCTAATACAATAAAATAAGGCGCTTTCACTCAGGCCCAAAATTATTATTATATAAATTTAAACTTTTCGAATGTAATTGGAATAATCTAAGAATTTCTAAAATGATTTAATGGCACCCTTTCACTTAGTCCGAGCTAAAGCTCGACGCGAACATTTTCC
>ENA-OURV01000591-OURV01000591.1-human-gut-metagenome-genome-assembly--contig:-NODE-591-length-31336-cov-3.213165_pt1 | contig 31336 bp, 24 predicted proteins | sample MGYA00242141_ERZ509072 | MGnify/ENA primary metagenome ERZ509072 (study PRJEB26280, sample SAMEA2338763) | human gut metagenome | biome: human gut; feature: human-associated habitat; material: faeces... | reverse complement strand
ACGGTGCCGTCGGTGACGAAAATGAATTCGTTTGCATAAAGGAAGCGTTCCTTGTGTATCCAGTTGTTTCTGACGCTGGTGAAGGCGACGTTTCTGACGCTGAGGCTGCCTGTCCTTACCTTTTTGTCGTAGCTCAGTCCGTCCGGAATGATTATCATGACGCTTTTTTTCTCCTTTTAATTGTTTTCTCTATTGAAAAGTGTTCCGTTATCGATTATAATTATAGCGTAAGACGGGTAAAATGTCAATAATAATCGATTTTATGAGAGGTGCTTCTGTGAGCAAATTAACAATAAAGGCGGAGAAGAAATATCTTGTTCTGCCTGTTGGAAAATATGTGGATTCAAGGAAGCTGGTTCTGGTTCATGACGGAAAAACGGCAGTCGATATTGACCTTCGCCTTGACTATGTGAACCCCTCGGAGTACGTCTGTCTTGATATTTCAAAGTATCGCGGAGATGAGCTGACGGTGGAGGTTCTTCAGGATGTGATACCGGAGGATATACAGTCTGATGCTCCGCCGGTCAATTATTCCTCGTCAAGGAGCTTCCGTCCCCAGGTACACTTCACTCCGGATTACGGGTGGATAAACGACCCCAACGGACTTCTTGAATACACTTCTCCGGTAACGGGGAAGAAAACCTACCATATGTTCTACCAGTACAACCCATACGACACGGTGTGGGGCAATATGCACTGGGGACACGCGGTCAGCTCCGATCTTATAAGGTGGGAGCACCGCCCGATCGCACTTTTTCCCGACGGATTTGGGACGATGTTCTCCGGCAGTGCGGTGATCGACAGGGAAAACCGCTCCGGGCTGAAGGAGGGTGAGGAGGACGTTATCCTGCTGTTCTATACCGCAGCGGGAGGCTCGAACCTTCTTTCGGAGGGCAAAAAATTCACCCAGTGCCTTGCATATTCGACCGACGGCGGCGAGACGTTCAGAAAGTACGCGGACAATCCGATAGTTCCGCACATCGCAGGCGAAAACCGCGACCCCAAGGTCATATGGTGTGAGGAAATGCAGCGGTATGTCATGGCGCTGTATCTTGAGGATTCGCTGTTTCAGCTTCTTGTCTCCGACGATCTGCTCCACTGGGAAAAGCTTCAGGATATCGTCATCGAGGGCGAGGCGGAATGCCCGGACATATATCCGCTGTACGCCGACGGGGACAAAAACAACCGGAAGTGGATAATCAGCGGTGCGTCGCACAGATATGTCGTCTGCGAATACCGGAATTACCGCTTCAATATTATTCAGAATGCCCGTCCGCTCAACTACGGCAGATACAGCTATGCGGCGCAGACCTTCTCCGGCGTATCCGACGGCAGAAGGATAAACATCGCGTGGAACAGGGAGCTTACCTTCCCCGGTGCGCCCTTCAACGGTCAGATGAGCATTCCGACGGAGATGTCGCTTGTGACCCACCGTTCGGAGTACTTCCTCTGCGCAAATCCGGTGAAGGAGCTGACTGCGCTTTACGGCACGCAGACCGTCTGCAAGAACATCGAAATCTCAAAGGGCTCGCCCATCACCGTTCCGGTGAACAGAAGGGCATACCGCTTTGACGTCGAATTCTCGCCGGCTGACAAGAACCGCATCGTTATCGACATTTTCGGGAAGAGCGTCAAGATAGAGCCCGGCATGAACCTTGTCCGGGTCGGTGAAACGACCTTTCCGCTGTCGGCGACCGGAGTGCCGGAAAAGCTGGTTATGATCGCAGACACCTGCAGTATCGAGCTTATCTCCGGAAAGGGAGAGGCAATAATGACAGCTCCTCTGCTCTGCGACTACAATCTGAACAAAATGCTTATAACGGCTGACGAAAGGACGTTCATAAAGTCTCTGACCGTCACCGAACTGATTCCTCGATAAAAAAGCGCGATAAAAAAAGAAAGGGAGAAAGATCATGAAAAAGAGAATTGCAGCTCTGCTGCTTGCGGCGCTTATGCTTACCGGAATTCTTGCATCCTGCGTGAACAGAAAGCCGGATAACCCCGGCGGAAGCGACAACAACGGTACCGGAACAAGAGACGATGACTGGGATTTTTCAAGGTTCAATGACATAAACCTCCCGGAGGGAACCGTCGTCAACATCATGAGCCGTGCGCATCAGCGCCATGCGAACGAGATAACCGTCGAGACCGAGGACGGTAAGGAGCCGGATGACTTCATCCTTGCCTCTGTCTGGAAGAGACAGAAAGAGGTCGAGGAGATCCTCGGCGTCACGATAAAGAACAACAAGGTGGAAGAGACCGACGAGCACGGCGGCAGGACACTTATCCAGTCTGTTGTAAGCGGCGGTGACAATACCTATGATATCTATGCCTCAAGCTACTACGGCTCAAGCATTCTTGCGGCAGACGGACTTTTCCTTGACCTTTATAACGTGAAGAATCTTGACACCACAAGAGAGTACTGGTCGCAGTACTACATCGACAAGTCGCAGATCGGGAAGGGGCTTTATACAATAACCGGAGACCTTGCCGTCTCGGCGACCCGATTCCTGTTTGTCACCTTCTTCAACAAGGATCTTGCGAAGGAGTATCAGATAAACGATCCCTATAAGATGGTTGCCGACGGCACATGGACCTATGATACCATGCTCGCCACGGTAAAGAGCATTTACAAGGACGTAAACAGCGACGGTGAGCGTGACGAGAATGATTTCTACGGCATGGGAGTCAACAACTACCTCGGAGTTGACGCATATACAAGTGCCTTCAACATTCCGACCATCACGATAAACAGCGACAAGCAGGCGGAGATCTGCCTGAACTACGAAAAGTACGCCGATGTCGTGGACAAGCTCTATACCCTGTTCTGGAAGACCGAGGGTGTCCTCAACAAGCAGGATCCCGATCACCTTGCGACCCTGTTTTCTCAGAACACGCTCATCTTCTCGCAGAGCTGGCTCTATAACTGCGAAAGCTATGACATGAGAGACATGGCGTCGGACTACGGCATCATCCCGTACCCCAAGTACAACGAACAGCAGAGCGAATATTATTCCTTCGGTCACGATCAGATAACCATCTTCGCCGTGCCGAAGACAACCTCGCAGGCTGATGCCGCCGGTGCCGTGCTTGAGGTAATGAGCGCGACAAGCCGCAGCACCGTCATTGACCAGTACTATGAAATGGCTCTCAAGGGCAGATATGCCCGCGACGAGGAGAGCGTTCAGATGCTTGATATGATAAGAAGCAACTTCCTCCTTGATACCGGCTGGATCTACTGCGAAAGCACCAACCTCATGTCAAGAATGCTTCGTACACTTATCGAAGCGAAGAGCAAGAATTTCTCCTCATATTACCAGAAATACAGAGAGAGCTTTGAAGCATCGGTAAAAGACCTCAATAATGCCTTTGCGGGGCTTGACGAAGAGAACTAAAAGAGTTATAATGAGTCATAATATAGTTATAATAACTGTTGAAACTCTGAGATGACACCGGCGGCTGATACCGAAGCGGATTCGGCCGCCGGCATTGTCCGGCTGACTGCCCGTCGGTCGGATAATGCACTGTTCCCGGCAGATCCGGGTGCGCATTTCAGAATCAAGGAAGGAACCGAAATGAAAGCACTTGTTTACGGAGAGACAATATGGGATGTATATCCCGACGGGGAGGTCATCGGCGGGGCGCCGTTCAATTTCAGCGCACATCTTGCTCACCTCGGAAACGAGGTCAGGCTCATTACCGCAGTCGGAAACGACAGTCTCGGCGACAGGGCGTTTGAGCAGATGAAATACCACAGAATCGACACGTCTTTTGTGCAGAGAAACAGCTATCCTACCGGGCGGTGCGACGTTACCCTTGACGAAAACGGCATTCCGCACTACGATATCGTAAAGGACGTTTCGTATGACCATATTGCGGTTGACGATGCCCTGATACAGGCGATAAAGGATTATGCGCCCGATGTGTTCTATTTCAATTCCCTCATACAGAGATCGGCTGAGTCCCGCGCGGGGCTTCTGAAGATCCTTGACAGGTGCAGGTTCAGACAGGTTTTCTGCGACATCAACATAAGAGAGGGCTGCTTCGACCGTTTCTCACTTGCCGTGTGCATGGAGAGGTCAACGATCCTCAAGGTCAGCAGCGAAGAGTCGCACTGGCTCTATGACATCGGGCTTCTTAAGGCGCGCGAGATAAATTTCCCGCGCTCGGCGGCAAGGCAGTATCCCAGTCTTGACCTGATCATCTATACCCTCGGAAAAGACGGCTCCCAGATCTACGATACAAGAACGAAAATGACGTATCTGTCCGGAAAGCCGGAAAGCGTTCCCGTTGTTTCGACTGTCGGAGCCGGAGACTGCTATGGGGCAACCTTCATTGACTCGTATATGAGGGGCGACAGTCTCCGCGATTCAATGGAGCGTGCGACCGAGAGAAGCAACCTTGTCGTTTCACGGAAGGAAGCAGTGCCGTTCTGACGTATTTTTTATAAAAGAAACGGACAAATAAAATGAACAATGTGTTTTTCAATACCGAAGCTACTCTCCCGATCATAACCGGCGAAATCTCACGGGCAATAAATGCCGAAAACCCGAAAGGGGAGCGCGGAGCCGGCGGAAAAACCGCAAGCGGACTCGGCGTCGGCAGAAAGGGAACTCCCTGCATAACCCTGAAGGCGGGAGAGACCGCTGAGATCGCCGATATAGAGGGCTGCGGAGTGATCAACCACATCTGGATCACCGTTACCGACAAGACGTCGGAGGCAGACAGATTCGTGCTTCGTGACCTTGTCCTCCGGATGTATTGGGACGGTGAGGAAAAGCCGTCGGTCGAGTCTCCGCTGGGGGATTTCTTCTGCCTCGGCTTCGGAGAGAGCTACACGGTGAATTCCGCGCTGATAAATGTCAATCCCCTTCGCGGAATGAACTGCTATATCCCCATGCCGTTTTCCGGGCGCGCAAGGATCACGGTCGAAAACCAGCATCCGCGCGATATCGGCGGGTTCTTCTATCAGATCGATTACTGCCTGCGCGACAGCCTTCCGGAGAACACCGGATATTTCCACGCACAGTGGAGGCGCGAGGAGACGACGGTCAGGGGACGCGATTACGTCATACTTGACGGCGTGCGCGGCAAGGGACAGTATATCGGTACGTTTCTTGCACTGTCAACCCTTTCGCGCTACTGGTGGGGCGAGGGCGAGATAAAGGCATATATCGACGGCGACAACGAATTCCCGACGATATGCGGCACCGGTACCGAGGATTACTTCGGCGGCGCGTGGAGCTTTGCATCGCATATAAACGGCGAGTGCGTCGAGACGAATTTCTGCGCACCGTACCTCGGATATCCCTTCTATTCCGACAAGGACAGAGCCGTTACCAACCCCTATCACAACCGCGACTGCCCTCCGATGAGGACATTCTACCGCTGGCACGTTTGCGACCCGATGAGGTTCGCAAGCGATTTCCGCCTGACGGTACAGCAGATAGGCATCTGCCACGGCGGTCTGTTCGAGCGTTCCGACGACGTTTCGTCGGTCGCCTACTGGTATCAGACCGAGCCGCACGCTGATTTTCCGGAGCTTCTTCCGGTGAAGGAACGGCATCCGAGATAAAACGTAAACAAAAACACCCTCCGCAGGGTGTTTTTTGTATGTTCAGCCGCGGTTTCTTGCCTCGGTCGGTGTCATTCCGCGCGATTTTGCGTAGACACGGGAGAAATATCCTGCGTCGGTGAAGCCGCACTCGGCTGCTATGTTCTTTACCGGCATATCGCTTTCTGAAAGCAGTTTGTCGGCATTTTTAAGACGGATGCCGTTGAGCGCGTCGGACACCGTGCAGCCGTATTTTGCGCGGAAGGTTTCAAGGATGTGTGTCCGGGAGCAGAGGAATTCTCCGCTGAGCCTTTCGAGCGTGATTTTTTCGGCAAAATGTGTCAGAAGGAAGTCGTATATCCGTGCCGGAAGCTCGGCGGTCTTTACGTTTATCAGGTTAGAGACCGTCATGTAGTCGGCAAACACCGACATTATGTCGGCATATGCCCGCATCATCTCGTGACTGACGTGGGGAATGCTCCTTGCCGCTTCGGACAGAGCGTCTCTGTCGGGACAGAATTCTCCCGCGCGTCTTGCGGCATCGGCGGCATCGGCATTGCTTTCCGTGACCTGTCCCATCATGAGATATCCCACCGGTGCTCCGTAGCGGTAGAGCGGGCAGACTGCCTCGAACAGTCCGAACGGGCATTTGTAGATGTGAAGTCCCTTTTTGCCGTCGGCGCACCGGAATGCGTCGGCATCGCTTTTAAAGCAGATGCGCGCGGAGTTTTCGTTTGCGTGGAGTATGCGGCAGAAGGCAAGGTGATTTTCCGGATATGCGGCGATTTCGTGCATTTCGCGGTCGTGGATTGATATTCTGAACCCCGTTGCATCGTGAAGCCGGCGGAGAAGGTCGGGAATATCGGGCTGTTTCAAGGCTTTTCCTCCTTGGACAATAATCTGTGTACTATTTTACTGTATATTATACTTTTTTTTATTGAAAAATCAAGAGGGACGGTGTATAATATTTATATAACAGCAAAAAAAGTTCCGAAAGGTAGGATTATTATGAAACTGTCTGAAGCACTTTCCGAAAGATCCGACGTTGCAAAGCGTATCGACCGTCTTTACGACCGGCTTGTAAACAATGCAAAGGTTCAGGAGGGAGAAAACCCTGCAGAGGATCCCGAGGCTCTCATTGCCGAGCTTAACGGGCTGACGGAGCGCATGACGGAGCTTGTCACGAGGATTAATCTCACAAACGCCGCAACGGTCAGCGACGGTGAAACCGTGACGGCTCTCATTGCAAGGCGCGACTGCATGACGAAAAAGATCAACATCCTCCGCGGCTTTCTTGACGAGGCAAGCTCGACCGTCTCCCGCGGAATGCGGAGCGAGATAAAGATAAAGAGCACCGTCAATGTGAGGGAATATCAGAAGCTGCTCGATGAGCTTTCGAAGGAGCTCCGCACGCTTGACGTGAGGCTTCAGGGGCTCAACTTCACGACAGAGCTTTTGTAAAAAATATGTTGTAAGCGGATAAGAGCGGGCACAAACTCCTTCTCCGGAGTATATCGGAGGAAACATATGTCGAAGATGAACCGAGCTTCATCATACCTTTATCCTTATGCTCCGCACAAAGCACATGAGCAAAGGGAACTATGCATTTTTACTACCGCAGTGCCGGCTTATCCGTCAGGGTGGGAACGGGGAAAAACAGAAAATCACATTCTCTCCGGCATCCGGGGAGAGACAGGAGACTATATGGAAAAAGCAACACTTGTAGTTATGGCGGCGGGAATGGGAAGCCGCTTCGGCGGGCTGAAACAGCTTGAGCCGGTCGGAGAGCACGGAGAGGTGCTTCTTGACTACTCGGTATATGACGCAAAGCGCGCGGGCTTTGACAAGGTTGTATTCATCATCAAAAAGAGCATCGAAAAGGATTTCCGTGAAACGGCGGGCGACCGCATTTCGCGCGGAATGGAGGTGGAGTACGTCTTTCAGGAGATTCCGAAGCACAGAAAAAAGCCCTATGGGACGGGTGACGCGATCCTCCGTGCGGCTGACGCGGTAAGCACTCCGTTTGCCGTCATCAACGCCGACGATTTCTACGGCGCCGACGCGTTCATGAAGATAAGGGAAGGGCTCCGCGATCCTGACGATTACTGCATGGTCGGCTACCGGCTGGCAAACACGCTGTCAGACAACGGCTCGGTCTCGCGCGGGGTCTGCGACATAAAGGACGGCTGCCTTGCCGACATAAACGAGCATACCGCGCTGACAAAGGACTCCGGGCTTGATCCCGACACGGTCGTGTCAATGAATATGTGGGGGCTGAAGCCCGATATTTTTCCGGTGCTTAGAAAGAAATTCGACGAATTCCTTGCGACATCCGACATCACAAAGGACGAATTTCAGATCCCGAAGGTCATTGACAGCGTGATAAAGAGCGGGCTTCACAGGGTCAGGGTATATCATACCGACTCCGTCTGGTACGGAATGACCTATCACGAGGACAAGAAGCAGGTCGCCGACGCGATAAAGAGAATGACCGACGAGGGCATCTACCCGGAGGAGCTCTGGAAATGAGTGACGGAATGATACCTTCGGATGAGACAGAGGTCATGAGGGAAGCCACCTCACATTTTGCGTTTGAGGGTCGCCTTATCCACGCCGAGCCTTACGGGTGCGGGCATATAAACGACACGCACTGCCTGTGGTTCGACCGCGGCAGCTTTTCTCCGGTCAGATACATACTTCAGAAGATAAATACCGGCATCTTCCGCGACGTTGACGGGCTTATGAACAACATAACCCTTGTGACCGACCACATAAGAAAAAAACTCGCCGCAGAGGGCGGGGATTACGGGCGCGGAACGCTGACGGTCATTCCGACAACTGATGGGGAGCCGTATTACCGCGCTCCGGACGGCGGCTGCTTCAGGGCTTATAAGTTCGTCGAGAACACCGTGTCGCTTCAGTCGGCGGAGAATCCCGCGCAGTTCGGGAGCCTTGCCGCAGCGTTCGGGAAATTCCAGAATCAGCTTGCCGATTTCGATGCGTCGCTGCTTGCCGAGACGATACCGGATTTCCACAACACCGTAAAGCGGTTTGAGAATTTCGCCTCCTCCGTAAAAGCCGACCGCGCACACCGCAGAACGGCGGCGGAGAAAGAGATAGAATTCGCCATGAGCCGCGAAGCCGACGCCGGCGTTCTTGTCGGAATGCTGGCAAAGGGCGAGCTTCCGCTGAGGGTGACTCACAACGACACCAAGCTGAACAACGTGCTTTTCGACGCGGTGACGGGAGAGGCGGTTTGCGTCATCGACCTTGATACCGTTATGCCGGGGCTGGTTCACTACGATTTCGGCGACAGCATACGCTTCGGCGCAAGCACGGCTGCCGAGGATGAGAAAGACCTTGACAGGGTATCGATGAGCCTTGAGCTGTTCGAGGCTTATACGCGCGGTTTTATAGCCTCCTGCGGGGGCAAGCTGACGGAAGCCGAGACGGAATATCTGCCGTTCAGCGCAAAGCTGCTGACATATGAGTGCGGTATCCGCTTCCTGTCGGATTACCTCGACGGCGACACGTATTTCAGGATACATTATCCGGAGCAGAATCTCGACCGCTGCCGCACACAGCTGAAGCTGGTTGCCGACATGGAAAAGAAAATGCCGGAGATGAAGAGCATTACCGAAAAGATCGTTAAAGAATACAGGTGAACCTAAGCCTTGGTGTTAAAAGCTCTGAACGGGTTTTTAACACCGGGGCTTTTTTGCTTGCCCGGTGAGCGCGGCTTCTGCAGGGTGAAAAACCGGAAGCGGGAAGGCATGGTCAAAGGGAAGGGCAGCGGGATCTGAAATTTCCGGTTGAACAGCAAAAAACCCCGATACAATCGGGGCTTTCGCAGGAGACATCTTTTTTGTCTCCGCATTATGAAGACTAACCATAATTTTGATACAAATGCACCCCCCCTTTGAGGTTAGGGGGTGCAAAGTCATTTTAGGGGGTGCATTTTGAGAAAAGGGGTGCAAATAAGTTACTGCAAATAATTGGGCATACGATAAAACTTCACTTTATCATATTTGTATTCTTCTTGTAATACGATAGCTACATCATCTGCATTCTCGATATAGCGGCCTTCCTCAAGGACCATCCATTGTTTCGAATTCAGATCATATTCTTTAATGGATATCCATAGTCCACTTTGCGATTCCGACCGACAACAAGCACGTTTAAATTCATTGTGGTCAAAAACAAGAAATTCTGTGCCAAAATCTATATCGGCAAATTTTCTGTTTGTTACATAATCCATCAAGGCGGGGTATTTCCATATCATCGGTATTATTATAATCAGCGCAAAAGCTAAAGTTGATACGCCGGAAACAATAATGATCGAGAGTGGTAGCATAGCTATTGACCAATCATCGTGAGTATACTCTGAAAATTCTTTATCACCCAACAAACCATCTGTAGCATAGAAAACAATAAGCAGAATTACCAAGCTAATTAACATTCCTACGAAACAAATTCTTGATTTTTTATTCTTGAAGTCATACATTTTCTCCACCACCTGATTGATAGTATAACATAAATGTTCTAATCTTTCAACGATTTGGTCTATAATATAACGATTATCCCGCTAAATCAACGATTATGGTTGTAATTTAACGATTACTTGTCTTTTAACGATTTGAAATGAAATCTAATTGTCAATTGAGAGATTCCTCTCTTAAAAAGTTATCGAAATAGTGATTTTTGCATAAAATAACCGTCATTCCGTTTTGTATCAGAATGACGGTTATTCTTTGGCGGAGAAGGAGAGATTCGAACTCTCGAACCCATTTCTGGGTTACACGATTTCCAATCGTGCGCGCTCGACCAGCTACGCGACTTCTCCGTGAGCTGTTCTTTTCACAACGGAATGATTATACCATTTTTCGAGGCGTTTGTCAACAGTAAATTTAAAAAAAACGAAAAAAGTTGGTCTCCCCTCCGGAGAACGAAGGGGAGACGGTGATGAATCACTTTGCTGCCCTGATAAGCAGACGTCTTATATCCTCCGGCGTGAACACGTATGTTTCGCCGCAGAACTGGCATCTGACCGAGGTTTCCGGGTCGTTTGACATATCGTCAAGCTCCTTTGCGCCGACGGAAATGAGGGCTTTTTCTACCTTTGACCTTGAGCAGTCGCAGCGGTACGCAATATCGAAGCTGTCAAGTATCTCCATGTCGAAGGAGCCGGGAACCGTGCGGCAGATATCCTCCGGAGTCATTCCCTCCGCAAGCATCGTTGTGACGGGTCTTACATCCGAAATGCACTTTTCGAGCGCCGAAACGGTATTTTCGTCAGCCGCGGGAAGCAGCTGAATGATGAATCCGCCCGCGCAGGCGACGCTTTTGTCCTGATTTACAAGCACACCGAGGGCACAGACCGTCGGAATCTGCTCGCTTGTCGCGTAGTATGAGGTGATATCCTCCGCAATCTCGCCGGAAACTATCGGAACCTGACCGGTATACGGGTCGCCGGTGCCGAAATCCTTCATCACGCTGAGATATCCGTCGCAGCCGACGGCACCTCCGACATCAAGCTTGCCGTTGTCCTTCAGCGGAAGCTCGACTCCGGGATTCACAACATATCCCTTCACGTTTCCGAGGCTGTCGGATACGGCGATCACCGACCCCGCGGGGCCTCCGCCGTTTATCCTGAGCGTAACGCTCCCCTTTTCCTCCTTCATCATCTGTCCCATGAAGGAGCAGCCGGTGAGAAGCCTTCCGAGGGCTGCGGTGCAGACCTTTGACGTTCCGTGAATTTTCTGCGCGGCCGAAACGATATCGGTGGTGTCCGACGCCATCATCATGACGGTTCCGTCGGACGAAATCGATCTTACGAGTTTTCCCATTTTATTTCTTTCGGTTCAGCTTTTCGAGCCAGATAAGCCCGATGTCTATCGCATCGTAAAGCCCGTTCTTTTCGAACTGCTTTTCGAGCTTTTCCGACGGGGATTTTTTCGGGTCGGTGCTGATGATCTGCGCCAGTATGTGGTCGGGGATCTCTTTACCGTCCTCTGTTTTCTTTGTTGTGAGTGCCATCAGGAAAAGGACATACTTATCGCTCATATCGCCGTAGCAATAGAGGTTGTCTTTCCTTACGAGCGGCTTGTCTTTATATATGATATAATCGCCGGTAATGCCGTTTGAAATGTATTCTGCCATCCGATTGTCCTCCGTAATATTTTGATACAGTACTTTATGATACCACATTTTTTCCCTCATGTCAAGGAATGTGACACCTCTGCACGTTCGGACGGCTGAAAATTTACATTTTAAATATAATTCAGCACATTTTCCGGCAGACAAATGCCTGTTATCCGGCGGATATCACTTTTTGACGAGCTTTTTTTCGGTTATCCCGGCAAGGGGATTCTGCGACATGGCCTTCTGCATTTCGCTGTCGCTGACGTGGGTGTAGATCTGTGTGGTATTGAGCTGTTCGTGACCGAGAATGTCCTTCAGCACGCGGATATCGACGTTCCCGCTCCGGTACATAAGTGTCGCGGCGGTGTGGCGCAGCTTGTGCACCGACATTCCGCGGTTGCCGAAGCCCGCCATGTCAAGATAGCGGTAAACGATCGTCTGAACCGACTGCTTGCTTATACGCCTATGCCGTGCGCTTAAGAACAGAGCGTTCTTCTCTCCGGGAAGAGGGGTCCTGTCCCTTACCTTCAGATATTCCGTGATCGCCTCCCGGCAGGCATCGTTGAGATAAATGACCCTTTCCTTTGCGCCCTTTCCGGTAACGCGCAGAGTCTGCATATCCCGGTCGATATCGCCGAGGTTTATGCCGACAAGCTCCGAAAGTCGCATTCCGCAGTTCAGAAACAGGGTTACCATGCAGTAATCCCGCTCCCTGAAGCGGTTGTTCTCGTCCTCTGCGACCTCGGTGAGCAGGTCGATGCTCTCGGAAGCGCTCAGATGCTTCGGCAGGCTCTTCGGTATCTTCGGAGAATCGATGTTGTCTGTCGGGTTCCGGTCAAAGCGCATGACGGTGCCGCAGTAATACCGGTAGAACGACCGGAGAGACGACAGCTTTCTTGCCCTTGTTCTTGCGTTGTTCTCCCTGCCGTCGGCGGCGAAGGTCAGAAAATCAAGGACCTCCAGCTTCGTCACCGATGCGGCAAAGTCATAGTCAAGCTCATATATGGTCATTCCGTCGAACTCCTCGCCCGATGTCGGAAGCCCGCTTCTTTTTGCCTTGATGTATTTGAAAAACAGCATGAGGTCTATCTCATACTGCTCCACCGTTCTTTTCGACCGTCCCCTGACGACGAGCATATAATTTGAAAACTCGGTCACCGGTCCCGGCAGCTGTGTCATGCGGCAATACCTCCCCTCCGGACGTGCAGGCGCGGAAAAATCCGCCGTTTTTATCATAATATCAGATATCTTTTAATCGTTTATTAAATTTTTTTGCCGAAATGTAAACTTTCAGAAATCCGCTTGTTTTATTAACATAAAGTGTATAGAATTATTGTTGCAAGCAACGGGGTCTGTCCCTGCTTTTTTCGTGAAAGGATATTCTGCAAACCACATGATCAACTTCTTAAAGGGATACTCCTACGACATTTTCAAAATGTTCGTCAACCAACTCGGAATGACTATGTTCGGGCTTGTCCTGTCGATGGCAACAAGCAGAAACGACCCGCTTTTTATCATTTCAAGCGTTTTTTCGATAATTTTCTACATGGTGCTGCTCTACACCATGACGTGGGATATCGGATATGCGGAAAAGATCCGGATCGAGGGCAAACGGATGAAATATCACCCTGAAAAGGGCTTTGTGCTCTCGCTCTGCGCAAACGCGATCAATCTTCTTCTCGGGATAATTATAACGGTAAGCTACTATTCCGCGACCGCCTATTCGGTGATCGGCGGCACAGTAAAGAACCCGACGGCACCTGTCTCCGTTGTGAACATATACGGCGTGGCACGCTCCGTCGCAACACTGCTTCAGGGAATGTACGGCGGCATCATCAACTGTCTGTTCGTCAACCAGCCGTGGATATTCATCGTGATAGTCCTTCCGGCTGTCCTTACCTGCGGATTCGCCTATATAATGGGCGTTAAGGGAAAGCGTATCACAAAAATGGTCGGTCCCGACGGCAAGAAGGACTGACACAGTCAAAGAATCACAGATTTTCCTCCGGCTTTCCGTGTTTTCAGCGGGAAGCCGGTGTTATATTCCGCCGAATTTATCTCCGGCACTTGACACCGCCCGGCTTGCGGAGTATAATTATTCATAAAGAATCCACTGACGAGGATCAGACAATGATAAAGACCAACAGGGTTACCCTCCGCGATATTGCGGAAAGAACGGGCTACACCGTCAACACCGTGTCGCGGGCGCTTCATCACCGCGACGACATATCGAAAAAAACCGTCGATTACATCTGCGGGATCGCCGATGAGATGGGATACATAAACGACAATATAGCAAGCTCCATGAGGACCGGCAGGACCGGCACCGTCGCGGTTATCCTTGCCGACATTACGAACCCGCTTTTTGCGATAATGGTGCGCGAGACCGAACAGCTTGCCTCGGAATACGATTATTCCGTCTTTATCCTCAATACCAACGAGGACAAGGAGACCGAGCTTCAGGCGATAAAGAATGCCCTCGGGAAAAAGGTTGACGGCTTCATAATCTGCCCCTGTCCCGACTGCCGGGACAACCTTGAATTCCTGAAAAAGACAGGGAAACCGTATGTCCTGATCGGAAGACGCGTCGGCGACCACCCGTCGGTCATCCTTGACGACGAAAAAAGCGGGTATCTTGCGGCAAAATATCTTGCGGAGCATTACGGCAGACGCAGAATACTCTTCATAAACGGACTTCTGTCGATCTCGTGCGCAAAGGACAGGCTTGCCGGGTACAGGAGGGCGCTTGAGGAGGCGGGCATACCGTATGACGGAAGACTTGTCCGCTCGGTAACGACAAAGGCGGGAGCCATCAGCCTTCAGCTCGAAAGCCTCGATGCCGCAAATATCGGTTACGACGGGATCTTCGCCTTTTCCGACCTGCTTGCATATGAGACGATGAATTCCCTTTCCGGCACCGGAAAGGACGTCCCGATCGTCGGCATCGACCACATCCGGAAGAATCTTTTCTATATGCCGCCGCTCGATTCGGTAGGCGCCGCCGGAAAGAGCATGAGTGAGGAGGCCGTCCGGATGCTGATGAACGCAATTAAGACCGGAAGCCTGTGCGGAGATCAGATATGCCTTGACGTAAAGCTTTATCCTTCGGGGAAATAATCGATGGGGTGCCGCACCGCGATCATTCCGTCGGAAAACACACATAGCCGCTGCTTGGGAAGGTATTCCCGGCAGCGGAATTTTCTTTTTTGCCGTGATGGATTTATAATATCAGCAGACCCGCAGGACGGGAAACAGATAGAATGAGAGGAAAGAGCTATGACAACAGAAAAACTTATGAGGGAGTGGCTGATTTACCGTTTCGGGGATCGGCTCAAGGCGAGGACATACAGCCGGTATTCGGAGATGATAAACCTTCACATAATCCCCGCACTCGGAGAGAGGGACGCTGAGGGGCTTGGGCGGCGGGACATTATTGCTTTTCTTGCCGGCGAAAAGAAGCACGGCAACAAAAGAAACGGCGGCGGTCTTTCGGCATCGAGCATAAATACGATGCTTTGCGTTCTGAAGCTGGCGTTTGATTATGCGTGCGAAATGGAATATACGGAAAATAATCCGTGCGCGGGAATAAAGAGAACCGGAACGGACAGCAGACGGGTGGAGGCTTTTTCGACCGGGGAGCAGATAGCCGTTGAAAAAGCGGTCGAAGCCTCCGGAGATATAAGGCTGCACGGGATAGTGCTCTGTCTGTACACCGGACTGCGCATAGGGGAGCTTCTCGGGCTGACTTGGGAGGATGTTGACCTTGAAAACGGGATCATAACTGTGAACAAGACGGTATACCGGGGGAAGGATGAAGCGGGGAGGGGCTGCCTTGTTGTTGACAGACCGAAAACGAAGGCATCGAACCGTCTGATACCGCTTCCTGATTATGTGATACGTATGCTTGAAGAGGATCTCCGCCGCACCGGTTCGCGGTTTGTGATCCCCGGCAAGGGCGGTGAACGGATGCCGGTGCGCACGTATCAGCATCTTTTCCGTCGTCTGACAGAACGCGCCGATGTGCCGAGAAAGGGGTTTCATGCTCTCCGGCATACTTTTGCGACAAGAGCGGTTGAAAGCGGAATGGATATACGGACACTTGCCGATAACCGCAGCTTCGGAACACATATGTGCTTCTGCGGAAACCCCGGAACCGGGAAAACCGAGGTGGCAAGACTGCTTTCGCGCATTCTGTATGAGGCGGGGGTGCTTCCGGAGGGAAAGCTGACAGAGACCGATGCCCACGGGCTTATCGGAAAATTTGTCGGTGAAACGGCAGTCAAGACCGAGGCAAAGATAAACGAGGCGATGGGCGGCGTGCTGTTCATCGATGAGGCATATTCTCTTGTCTCGGCTTCTGCGGTAAACGGTGCAGGCTACGGCGATGAGGCGATTGCGGTACTGCTTAAATATATGGAGGATTACCGCGGGCGGTTCTGTGTGATATTTGCCGGATATCCCGCCGAGACCGAGCGTATGATCTCGTCAAATCCCGGACTGAAATCAAGGATACAGTTCAGGCTTGATTTTCCGGACTATTCCGAAGCCGAGCTGCGTGAGATCGCCGTGCGCTTTGCCGGTAAAGCCGGATATGAAATGGACGACAGTGTGTGCGACCGCATATCCGGCATTACGGAATATCTCCGCGGCTCCCCGGATTTTGCCAACGCAAGAACTGTCAGAAATATTCTCGACCAGGTGATCCTGAATCAGAACCTGCGTACCGAGGACTGTCCGGAGGACAACAGGATAATTCTTCAGGACGTTGAGGATTACATTTCCGAGCAGGGAATAATGCAGAAAAACGATCCCGGAAGACGCGCGGGATTCTTCTGATTGAAAAAGCGCGATAATGTACGGAAAGGAAGGAGGATGATTGAATGGACGACAATAACATTGAAGCTGTCGCGTGCGAAGAAGGTTCCGGACAAAAGTCGGTTTTCATCGACGGCTTTACCGCAGAAGAAGGCTGGATAATCAATAAAACCACCGGCGAAAAATACCCGGATGTACCGATAAGAAGGCTGAGACTGAGTAAACGCTGTATTAATGCGCTTTATCGCTGGGGAAAGCGGTACGGCTTTATGGAGGAAGGTGAGGTGTACCTGTCTTCCGTTATTCTAAAATGCGGTAATATGCTTGATGTCAAAAATATCGGCGTCAGAACACTTGAGGAATTTGATGAAGTTGTAAGCAGGTATCTCAGCCCGGAGACCGCCACTGCAGTGGTGTCGGATGATTCGGAATCCGGCAGTGCCGACGATGTCGGTCAGATTTTGGAATCAGTACGTGTTCTTCCGGATTGGGAGCCTGCCGGCGAAAATCTTCTGAAAAACCGGACGACCGGTCAGGTTATTCCGGATGCTCCGATAGGATTATTGGGGCTTAATGTCAGAGCAACGAATTGTCTGTGTTCGGAGCGGATTGCAAATATCTCCGATCTGGCAGGCATGGAATATCAGGAATTGCTTTGCATCAAAAACTTCGGGAAAAATACCCTTGACAATCTGATCTCAAAGCTGGACTTATATTTCAAACGAAACAGTACCGGAACGCCTGTTGCCGTACAACGTGAAGAAAAAAACGATGTCTGCCTGCCGAAAACCGACACGGTCATACTTCCCCGGTCAGCCACGCGTAAGCTGTCCGAAGGCGTCATAGTGCAGGACGGCAGTATCATCAGGATAAGCGACGGTATGGTTATCGGAGACGCGGATATTTCAGAGCTGTATCTGGACAGACGCGGAGAGCATTGTCTCAGACAGAGCGGAATCAAAAAAGTGTCTCAGCTTGTCGGAATGACATACGACGGGCTCCTCGGTATAAAAAATCTCGGGCTCAGGTCTGCCAATGACATCAGAGGAAAGCTTGAGTACTATTTACGCAGCTGCACTGCAATATGCCCGGAATCCGGAGCGGTAACGGTGCTGTCAGAGGCAACTATTACGGAATATTTCAGTGAAAATCCGTTTGCAGCTCCGGAAAGAGAAGAGCTTATTGCGCTGTTTCCGGAGGAAAAGAGAGACGGCGCCGGACTTCTTCTGGATTCTCTCGTCGAAAACCGGACGCTCGTCTGCGAAAACGGCAGGTACAGAAAAAACTGTCCGTCATTCTATGAGTGCCTTGATATATTTGCGGAAAACGGAAAAGAATCCGACAGGATGAACCGCGACATCGTTCTTATGCGCGCCGACGGCAAAACACTTGACGATATCGGCAGGGAATGCGGCATAACAAGAGAGCGCGTCCGTCAGCGCGAGGCGAAGGCAGTGCGGAAAACAAGAATATTGAACGGAGATATCTTTGACGAGGACAGATATGCATATCTGTATGAGAATTACTGCATTGATCCGTCGTTTTTCGGACTGATCGCGGATAACCGGACTGCATATTATCTTACACTCAGGTATAAGGGAGGGAGCAGACCGGCAATTGAGGCGCTTGAGGACGGGAGGATCCCGGTCAATATACGGCGAAGGCTTGAAGAGTGGTTATACCGCGATTATATAACCGTTGAAAGCGGCGAAAGGCTCGCGCAGAGCCGACCGGAAATCGAGGATTATGTTCTGAAAACATATTGCTCTGAAGGGTGTTCGTTTGAAGAATTCCGCGGGCTGTATAATGAATTTGTCCTGTCGTGCGGACTGTCACGGGAGAAGACGGAAAGGCTTCTGCTTGACGAAGATGAGAAGGACGGAAGAATAAACCGTCTTGCGTCGTCGCCGAAGGTGCTGTGGAGCAAAAACCGTCATCTGCGTTATTACGATATCTCTCTTGTTGATGCCGATGAGCTGTGGGAAACCCTTGCGCTGTGGCAGTATCATAATATTGAGCTTTCGACACTCAAATTCGTGAGAAGCTATCCGGAGCTGATGGAGAAATACGATATCCGCGATGAATACGAGCTGCACAATCTTCTGAAAAAGCTGCCAAGGTATCATAAAAATCCGGATATAGTGTTTTCAAAAATGCCCACACTGCGCATCGGTGTTTTTGACCGCGACGCAGCGGTAAGAAAGGCGCTGTTTGAGTCCGCTCCGATATCATATACCGACCTCGGCGAGAAGCTGTCCGAAATATACGGCTTCAGAGCCGACGTTATCTGCTCAAACTGGTTCTCCGGGATCATGCTGTATTATCATGACGGCATTTTCTGTGTCGATTACGAGAAAATGCCGCCGGAGCATATGAAGCTCCTATCGGATGCGCTGAAGGATGATCTGTACTTCTACGATGAGTTAAGGACGATCTACCGCAGATGCGTTCCGGGAGCAGATGTCTCACTTATCTCCACGTTTAATCTGAGACTCATGGGCCTTGAACCGGCAGGAAGCTATGCCTACCGCAATTACCGGTCGGCGGAAGCATATTTCCGCCATCTGTTCACCGACAAGGATATTGTTGACGCATCTCGCTTCCACGACAGACTGAGAAAAATCCAGCTTTACTGTCAGACCTTTGCCTCTCTGCGCCGCGATTACGAAATAATCGAGTTTGAGCCGATGCAGTACATAAATATCCGCCGGCTGAACCGGATCGGTATTACTAAGGACGACCTTAGATCATATTGCAGAGAGGTGTATGATTTCGTCGGTGAAGACAGGTTTTTCACCGTTGAATATCTCAGAAATCTCGGGTTCACATCAGAAATCGATAACCTCGGCTTTTCTGACCTTTTCAGTATTTCACTGCTGAGAGAATCGCCGGATTTCTCAAACTGGCATCTCGGCGGCAACAGGCTTTTTCTTTCCGACAGAAGAACATCGGACAGAGGCGGCAGCTCCGGAGCGGTGTCGTTAAGCAGACTGCTTGCTTCGCTGTTTGACGATATGACTGAAATCGAGGTCGACGACCTTATCGGAATCCTGCGTGACGAGTACAACATTGTGCTTGACCGGTGGAAAATAATCGAAGCGGCGGGCGAAGCATCGCTTTACTATGACCGCATCATGGATCGCATTTACCGCGATTACGACACATATTTTGATGATATCTAAGCCTTTACGAAAGCGGAGGAAAGGCGGGAGGAAACAATTATGCAGAACCTATTGTATGACGGCAGGGGAGAGTATGTCATCCCCACAACGCTGAGTCAGAAATTCACCATCAACGGCAGAACCACTGCCTATCCGGTCTACCGCGTCAGGCTTGACAAGCTGTATTATAACGATCAGAACGACAGGATCGCCACATGGATAAGTCAGTACAGATCGGAGCACGGAGCAGGTGCCTTCGCGAAGCTCGACCGTGAAGAATACAATTCCGTGATCGAGGGCTTCATTGTCCAGAGCAACGAGGCGGCCATCGAAAAGACCAAAAACAATATTGCACTCGTTCAGCAGAGACAGCCGGGTGTTATCCTTGCCGACGGACGGGTGATAGACGGCAACCGAAGACTGACCTGCTTAAGACAGCTTGCCAGACAGGACGGTCAGTTCAACTGGTTTGAAACGGTCATACTTGACAGCAGTCTTGAAAACGAAAGAAAGCAGATAAAGCTGCTTGAGCTTGCAATACAGCACGGCGAGGAACAGCGCGTCGACTACAATCAGATCGACCGTCTCGTCGGAGTGTATCAGGATATTGTCGAAACAGGACTGCTCACGGTTGACGAATACGCCTCCGGAACAAACGAGCCGGTCACGGAGGTGAAGAAAAAGGTCGAATACTCGCTTCTTCTGGTCGAATTCCTGGAGTATATACATATGCCGGGGCAGTACCACGTAGCGCGCGATTATCAGGTGTATTCGATCATTGTCGAGCTGTATTCCTTCCTCCGCAAATGCGTCTCTCCGGAGATGAAGGAAAAGGTCAGGCATACCGTGTTTGCAAACGTCATGATGCGCAGCGTTGCGGACGGCAGAAAGTATATGCGCACACTCAGCTCCATGCTTGAATCGGGGTTCTTTATGACCTATTTAAGGGAGCAGGAGAAAATCGGTGCCGAGCTGGCACTGCAGATGCAGGATAAGTCCTTTGCCTCAGAAGAAGAGCTTGACGATTTTATCTGCACAAACGAAAAAATCACCGACGATCTGCGCACTTCTCTCGACCGTTCGGTTCTCAAGGCAAAAAAACGAGAAACACGTAACCGCCCGTCGCAGATAGTATCAAAAAGCGTTGCAATGCTTCGCGACGTGGACACAAGAATATTCGAAAAGCTCAGTGACTCGGAAAAAGAAAATCTCCGCGGTCAGCTCGGACGCCTCAACTCGATTGTAAACGGAATAGAAAACGAGATAAAGCCGGACGGCACCGGGATACCGGAAGCGGCGCCTGAGCCTTCGGTGTGTCAGACGGTTGTCAGAATGGTGCAGGAAAAACCGGAGCCGAAGCGTTATTATATCGCAGAGAGACATCAGGGCGAACCGTATGCGGTGTGCATGAGCTCCGGCAAAACGGTAACCAGCCTGAACGTATCGGTCATGTTTACCGCCTGTATGCCGTCGGGAGGCAGTGAGAGCGCGGAATATATCGCATTTTTCATTGACGGTGACGGTATCCCGCTCTGCGAACCGAAGAAATTCCGCATTTCTCCGGAAGAGCCGGCAAAGGTGCTTTTCACCCTGCTTTCAAGAGCGTCACAGCTTGATTCCTGCCGCCTTGCCGTAAAATCGGTAAACGATGCGGACGACGAGCTCCGTCAGCTGATCCGGTTTCCGATAGCGATTGCATTTTCAGCGGATTTCGGCTTCTGACGGGAGCGCCGCTTCCTCATCTTCGCATACTTAGCCGGCGTTACTCCCGTCTCCTTCCGGAAGGAGTAGATAAAGTACGAATAGTCGTTCCACCCGCACTTTTCGCAGATGGAATCGAGCGAGTCTCCCTTGCGGAGCAGATGCTTTGCGTATTCGATACGCTTCATGGTCAGGTAGCGGTTGAGAGATATGCCTACCCCCTTCGAGAACCGGCGGGAGAGGTATTCCTGCGTGACGAACAGGTTGTCGGCAAGCTCGTTCAGCAACGAGATGGTTCTGAATTTCTGATTGATGTACTGAAGCGCGCTGTTCACGATGGGATTGTACTGCCCGAACGGACGGTCACAGTATGTGCAGGTGAGACCGTTTGCAATTTCCATATCAGTTAACCATTCCGACTTATAATATTTCCGGTATCCGCCGGTGAAGAAGAACGGGGCAGGGGCTGTAAAAAGATGCTTTAACAGCCCCGATTACGTTTCGCGCAGACCGTCAGAGAAGTATCATCGCGAAGATGCCGAGAACCGACAGGGCAAGTGCAATGTACTCCCGCACCCCCGGCTTGCTGTCGGTGAAACAGCTGATGAGGGTTGATACCGCCATAACTCCGCCGGTAACAAGCGGATACTGCGCCGAAGCCGGCACGTGTGACAGCGATATCAGCAGTATCAGGTTGGCAAAGCAGCTCAGCACTCCGCTGACACCCATGTTGAAAACAGTGGCTCTGTCAGGCTTCTTATTTTCTCCCTTTATAAAGCAGAGCGCCGTGAATGAGATCAGCGCCGAGACAGAGGCGCACACGAACAGAAACCCAAGCTCATCCGCCTTGCGGTAAGGTCCCGACTGATACAGCTTTGATATCACCCCGCTCATGCCGTTGAGAAGAAAAACCCCGGCATACCAGCCGTAACCGGAATTTTTCCCGCCGGGCTTCACGGTGACGGCAAGTGCGGCGATTATAAGCATCGCCGACAGTATCTTTCCGACACCTATCCTCTCGTCAAAGAAGATTATCCCGAGAAGAAACGGCATAACCATCCCTCCGAGCATTGAGAATACCGAATATGTCGAGAGATTGATGCTCCCGAGCGATTTCAGACTGCACATCGTGTATGCAATCGAATTTGCGGCATATAACACCGCCATGATCAGCGTGAACAGGCTGAATCCCGGCAGAAACGCGATCCCGTTTTTCACAAGGCAGGCGACGAACACCACTGTAAGCCCGCAGATGTTGCAGCCGAGCTGAAATGTGAACACGCTCCGTGCCGAGCTTCCGCAGTGCTTTGCGAATTTCCGGTCGAAAAGAAAACGGAATCCGAACATGACGACCGCGGTCATGATTAATGCATAATAAATAGTCTTGTCCCCCTTGATGCGCCGGCATTCATTACGGATGCCGGCACATTTCTGTCATCAATCAGTTTGCAGGATGCGTCTCAAGCCACTTTGCGCGGTTGGCTGCGGCCTGTTCCGGACTTATTTTTCTCAGGGGATAGGACGAGCAGGGAAGCACCTGGTCTCCCGCAACATCGGGATTGGTGCAGGCGTTGTCGTTTCTCCATGCGTCACGCTCTTTTTTGCTGCGGAGGTTAGGGACTTTGAATGGCTTGTTTCCGTTGAGTATCGAACGGAAGGCAAGGATCCCGCATATCCCCATATCGACCGCCTGATAAACGTCGATAGCCCATTTTCCGTCGGGACGTCCGAGAATCTTCTCGATGAAGAAGTGTGTGGGGTAGAAATCGCTTCCGCCGTGAGTAGAAAGTCCGCTGTTCTTTGCAAGCTCCGGAGAAACGAACTTTTCCGGCTTGTAAACGGTGGTCTCACCCTTGCACGGCTCGTCGCCCTCCTGATACAGATGGACATTCATGTCCTCTGCCGACCCTCCGAGGAATCCCTTTGTGCCGAATACCTGATAAGCAATGCGCGAAGGCTCCAGCTTCAGCGGACCGTGAATGCTCTTGACTATAGCCCCGTTGTCAAGCGTCACCATCTCGATCCCCGACGGATGCCCTCCGGGATGCCCGAGTCTGTAAAAAGCCTCGATCGGGGGATTCTCAAACCCGACGACCTGAACCGGGCGGTGACCGGTTATCGTCATTATCGGTCCGAGAGAGTGCGTGCAGTAAAACGTCGGAGGCAGACGGTTGCGCCAGTGGTCTGTCTCGCCGTATGTGATGTCAAGCCAAATTGACTCACAGTCGTGTATGTAATTTCCCTCGGCATAGGTCACCTCCCCGATAGCACCTTCTTCATATCTGCGGCGCATTTCAAAGCTGTGATCCATATAGCAGTAATTTTCGGCATACGTGTAGACAAGCCCGGTCTCCTCGACCGCCTCGATGAGTTTAACCGCCTGCGCCATAGTTTCGCTCGGAAGCACCTCGCTCATGACGTGCTTTCCGGCGTGCAGGCAGCGTATCGCAAAGGTCGCGTGCTCCGTTGCATAGTTCGCGAGCACAACGGCATCCATATCGTACTCAATAAAATCTTCGAAGTTGTTGAACAGCGCGATTTCAAGCCCTGCCTCCTCCGCTTCTGCCTTTGCCTTGTCAAGAAGAGGCTGGTATTTGTCGCATACCGCCACAAGCTCCGCGTCGGGATGGTGAAGCAGCACCTTCATCATGTAGCTCCCGCGCGCACCTCCGAATACTCCGATTCTCAGTTTCCGTGACATTCTGATTGTTCTCCTTTTTGCTTTTTCGGAATTGAATTCTGCAAAGAAATGTGTTATAATTTCTTACGACGATATTATAACCCACGGTTTTGTTTCCGTTAATGTGCACATCTGACAATCATGGTGGCTAATCAGCAAGCAATATGTGTATATTGCGGTAATCTCGGGAGGTGTCATTTTGCAGGATAATAAAAAGCGCGGAGGGGACGAAACTGCTTTCACGAAATTAGCGGCTTGCCTCGGTGTAGGACGTTCGACCGTTTCAAAGGTCCTTCGTCACTGCGGCGGTGTGGATACCGGGACCCGTCATATGATCCTTGCCGCGGCAAAAAACGTCGATGAGCTGCGCGCGTCCGGCACCTGCGGTATATACTGCATACTTCCCGACATTCCGTCGTTTTTCTGGCAGGAAATGCAGAACGGCATATCCGACGGCATAGCCGCCGCGGAAAACGACGCCGGCAAAGAGGTCAAATGCAATATCTACTGCCGTCTCCGCGACGAGGAAAGCGTGCTCGACTACCTCGACGAGGCTGAAAGGATGGACGCGCGCTGTATAATCATTGCGACAATGATGACGGCGGAGATCAGGGAAAGGCTTTCCGCAATATGCCGCCGCGCCGACCGGCTTGTGATACTTCTGTCGGAGTACGGAAATGTTCCGAATGCCTTCTATGTCGGTGCCGATTCGTATTCCGACGGACGGAGAATGGCGGAAATGTTTCTTGAATACCGTAAAAGCCTGTCCTGCCCGGTAAATCTCTGCCTTTTCAACGTCGAGTCCAATCCGAACGTTGCAATGCGCGTGAACGGCTTCACTGACGTTCTTTCGGCTTCCGGAATCGGGGTGACGGTGATCCCGTTCGATTTTGAAATGTATACGGTAAAAACGCTCCAGTCCTATACCGCATCGCGTCTCGCTTCCGTGACGGAGGAAGCGGATGACGGCTCCGTTCCGGTCTTTTATATTCCCATTGGGATGAAGGTTTTCGTTCAGGCAATGAATAAGGCGGGTATCGACAGCCGCGCCGCCTGCTTCTGCCACGATTTCTCCGCAAAGGAGGCATCCGCCGACCCGCGGATAATACGCATTTGCTCCCAGAACGTTTATGAGCAGGGCAGAGAGGCGATCCGCCGCGCACTTGAGTATCTGAATACCGGAACCTGCCCCGACAGGAAAAAGATAATCGTTCCGTCGTCTTTTTTCTGAATTGACCGCTCAAACCAAAAATGAAAGATGGTCAACCCATAAGTGATTTCTCATAGGGTTGACCGTTTTTTTGTTTTTGCGGCATCACATATTCATTTTTGCGAATTTCGATGGTGTTATGCCGGTTTCCTTGCGGAACTGATATATAAAGTAGGAATAATCGTTCCAGCCGCATTTTTCGCAGATGACGTCAAGCGGCTCACCCTTCCGCAGAAGGTGCTTTGCGTATTCAATGCGCTTCATCGTCAGGAATTTGCTGAGCGACACGCCCATTTCTTTAGAAAAACGGCGGGACAGATACTCTCTTGTGACAAAAAGGTGGTCTGCAAGCTCGTTCAGAGAGGTTATCGTCTTGAAATTATGATTGATGTACAGCAGAGCCTTGCTGACGATCAGGTTGTAGTGCTTATTCTCCGAGATATACTGCGTGTTGTCGAATGCCTGATTTACCTCGGTAAGGATAGTGAGAAATGCAGCGACCGACATTGCCCGCGTGTCCGGTGAGCCGGCGTCGGCAAGCTGCTGCGCAGAGCGTATGAGTTTGACGCACTTGTCCATTGAGGTCTCGGAGAGCTGGATTATATTGTTCTCCCCGAACGGACGGTCATAAAACGTCCTCATGTGATCTCTTGTGCCGAGGAAATCGCAGTTGCCGAAGATGTGGTAATGGCACCGCTCATACTGGCAGTCCTGGTCTATGCGCACGCTGTGAAGCTCACCGTTGCGCGTCACGACGACGGTCCCGTAGTTCAGCTTGTGTATCCCGCTCTCGACCATGAACGAACAGTTGCCTTCGATATGAAGGTAGAGCTCGCAGAAATCGTGATTGTGCGGGTAGTGCTTCGGAGTCGTGGTTTTTGCGAACTCATCCTCGTACACACAGAAAAGGCCGTTTGCGATTTCCATAAGAAATACTCCTTGCCGGAGCGGATTATTGTGTTTCCGTCCAATAGTAATTATACAACCCCAGCGCCCGGTTGTCAAGACATTTTCAGATCAAGAGTTCACAATTTCGATTATATCGGTTACAAATCCGATAGAAATCATAATAAAAACATGATATAATTCAGTTAAATCAAAACGAAAGCTCACGTCAACGGCTTCGTGAATAATATTTATGAGGTGAAAACATTGAAAAAGTCAGTAAAACGAATCATCGCTGCCGCTCTGTTTGCCGCATCGATCCTGACATTTGCCGCCTGCCAGGGCGGCGGGAACAATCCCGCAGGAACAACCGGTGGTTCAAAGCAGACGAATACAACAGATCCGGCTGATACGGAATTCATTCAGGATGAAATCCCCACCGGTACCGACCTCGGCGGTGTGACCGTCACCATGTTCTGGTGGCAGGACGGCACCGACGGCGAATTCGTCAACGAGGGTGACGGCGACGGAGTCGACGAGGCAAAATACCTCCGCGACGCTGCTGTCGAGGAAAGACTAAAGGTAAAGCTCCGCCACATAGGCAAAAGCTATACATGGGATACGCAGGGCGCTTATCTTGATACGATCCGTGCCAGCGTCAAGAGCGGAGACGCAACATACGACATCGTTTCCGGTCAGTACGCAATCATGCCGGCACTTATTATCGAAGGCATCTACACCGATCTCATCCCGCTTTCAAAGAACAGCAACGAGAGCAACTACCTTGACTTCGACAAGCCCTGGTGGCTGAACGACATCGTGAAGCAGACCTCGGTTGACGGAAAGATGTATCTTGCAACCGGAAGCATCACGCCCATGTCGATAATGCAGATGTTCTGCATCTACGGAAACGAAAAGCTGATAAACGACAAGAAACTTGAAAACCCCTGCGACATCGCACTCCGCGGAGAGTGGACGCTTGACAAACTCGCAGAGCTTACCACAAACGAGTGGGACGACGTTGACAGAGACGGCACCCAGAGCACCGGCGACTACTTCGGCATGGTCTATCCGGGTTCCAACTACTTCAAGGCATACGAGTCGGCTCTCGGCATCCAGATGACCACCGTCAACGACGACGGCACATTCGAGATCGCCTGCATGAACGAGAAATTCAACAACTGCATGGATAAGCTTATGCAGTACATCAATTCCGCAGGCTGGGTCAAGGGTCCCGACGGCGGTCCCGAGTACGACATAATCTATAACTCCCGCGCACTCTTCTGGGCAGGCACCTTCGGAGACGCGGCAGGCAGAGGTCTGCGTGACTTCTCTGACGGCTTCTATATCCTTCCGTACCCCAAGTACACTGCCGATCAGGAGGAGTACTACACCAAGCTCGGCGAGGTGAACAACCTCTTCGGAATAACCTCCAACAGCAAGAACACAACCGCCGCAGCGGCAGTTATGGAGTGCATGGCATCCGAGGGATACAGAAAGGTAGACCAGGCATTCTATGAGGAAGGACTCAAGAAAAAGTACAACGTCGCCGATCAGAGCGCGCAGATGTTCGACCTTATCAGAAAGGGTATGAGATTCGACTTCGGTTCTCTTTACGGAACCGCCCTCGGCTTCCCGTTCTGCACCATCAAGGGCTATATCTACTCCGATACCGCAACCTCCTGGGCATCCTTCTGCAGCCGCAGAGTCGAGAAGGCACAGGAGATCCTGAACGACTTCTACAACGCAGTCAAGAATCTCGATACTTAAAACCCGGTATTATAAAGCAACCTCTTTGGATTCTTCCGATGAGGCGCAGAATATGCAGAAAGATGCAAGTATGAAGCTGATAAACAAAAACACTCCTTCCGTCACCGAAAGCGTGACGGGAAAAGGAAACCGGATAGAATTCACCGTAAAGGGCAACAATTCTACGGCATCGTTCACTGTTACGGTCGCCGACTCGGCGGGCAGAACAAAGCTGTATTCCCCGAAGAGCGGCAATTTCGATTTCGTCTTTACCGATTACCGCAAAAGACGGGTCATCATCGACTTTGAGGGTGACCGCCCCGAAAACGACGGCGGATGCGACCTTTCCGATGTAAAGACCGTAACCTATACTCTCATCGACGACCCTGAGGGCGACGTTTACGTCGGCGATGCAGAGATTGTGACCAAAAGATCATATTCGGCTGAATGGGATAAACGCCGCAAAGAAATCGCCGGAAGCTATGCCATGACACAGAACGAGGTCAACCCGAATGTTCATCTCGTCAACGACATTGAAGAGCTGAAGGCGCTCCGCGAGAAGCTCCATCGTGAAAACGGAGAATTCGACGGCGATTTCATCCGCGCACAGGGCGACAGATTCGTTCACAGCGACGGCAGACCCTTCACCCCGGTCGGCGCAAACTATCTCGGGCTTAACATTTGGGAGCCGAATATCATAAGATATTTCTCTCCCGAGGAGATAGACGAGGACTTTTCCATCATGGAAAAGCTCAGCTATACGATAATCCGTTTTGCCTTCACCCATTACATAGTTCCCGACGAAAACGATTGTGATCGCGTTTCGGAGGAAAGCCTTCTCAAGATCGCCGTTTACCTCGAACTGGCAAGAAAGCACCACCTCCGCGTGATCCTTGTCGGACTTGACGGAAAGACCCCGGAGAAGTTCGCCTCTGCCGATACCCGCGTAAACGAGGGGTATCTGACAATGATGGAGAACCGTTTCAGCCACGCGGCGGAGTATTTTAAGGACGATCCGACCATCTTCGCATGGAATATCTACAACGAGCTTACCGTAGGTTCAAAGACCCCCGAAATGCTTTCGCTATGGGAGGAAAACAAAGCGGAGTTCCCGGATTATCAGCTCTTCAAGGTCGAGGTTGGAAACCGCCTGATAAAGCGCCTCACAGACGCCGTCAGACGCGGCTCCGAAAACCACATGGTCACCTGCGGAACGCTTCAGTGGTCATTCCCGATGATCCGCCCGGACGACGAGGGAGCGTTCCCCGGTGTTGATCCGCACGGCTTCATCGATTATGTCGATTTCCTCTGCCCGCATTACTATCCGATATATGCCTCGCACATATTCTACCCTCCGGTGAACTTCCACCGCAACCTTCAGGCGCTCCGCGGCTGGGTGAATTACTGCAAACTCGGCAAGCCGATCGTTCTTGAGGAATTCGGCTGTCCGGGCGGCGGAGAATTCTGGGGCTTCGATTACACGCAGAACCATCAGCTGATGTTCATGCGCGCGGTAATTGATACCCTTGCCGCCGACGTTGCCGGATTTGTCTGCTGGCCGTTCCAGGATGTTCCCGGTTCGACCGATATCTCGATGTGGTGCGGAGTGATCGACGTTGAGAAGAACACAAAGCAGGCGGGAGCCGAGTTCGCGGCGCTTGTAAATACCGCAGACAGGACGAAAAGGCCGGAGGAGGTATACCCTCTCGACCTTGCTTCCTGCGTACATGAAAAATCCGACGGATTCTTCAGCGGCTATATCCACACAACTCTCGACAGGTATATAAACCACCTGAATAACCGCGAAAACGACGTCAGAATAACAAGGAACTGACGCAAAACAACCATACCCCGGCTTGTCACGCCGCAGTGCGGCAGTCCGGGGTGATTCCATAAGGGGAGAACAGATGAAATACAGCAAAAGACTGCCGGCAGCAATTATCTGCGCGGCGCTCCTGATGACCGGGCTGACAGGCTGCCTTGACCGCCGCACACCCGTCACCGTGACCTCATATGCCCGGACATCATATGAGACCGGGAAAATGACATCTCTCGGCAACGGCAAAACGTCGTTCGAGCAGAAGCTGACCGGAAAAGGCAACCGCCTTGAATTCTGTATTCAGGGTAACAATTCCGGCGCGGCTTTTTCCGTCACCGTCGTTGACAGTAAGGGCGGAAGCGCGAATTTTCTGCCGGCAAGAGGAAATTACGATCTTGTATTCACCGATTATCGCGTGAGACGCATAACCATCGATTTCGACGGGGACAAGCCGGAGCGCGGCGCAGACTGCGACTTTAACAACGTGAAAAAGGTAATCTTTACGCTTATCGACGATCCCGGCGGGGAGGTGTTTGTCGGTGAGGCAAAGCTGAATACCGTGAAGTCGCTATCGGCTGAATGGGAAAAACGCAAATCCGCGCTTGAAGCCGCGGGAGAGCTTTCAAAGAACGAAGTCCCATCAGATGTCGTCACCGTCGATGACGTCGAAAATCTAAGAGCAATACGCGATAAGCTGAAAGCCGAAAACGGCGATTACGGCACCGACTTTATCCGTGCGGATGGCGACAGATTCGTCCACGGCGACGGAAGCGAATTCATCGCCATAGGAACCAACTATTACGGCTTCAACATCTGGCAGCCGTCGCTTCTCGGAAGGTTCTCTCCCGATGATATTAACGAGGATCTTTCTATAATCGCCGGAATGGGACTGAACACCGTCCGCTTCGCCTTCTCAAGCGGCGTAAGCGGAGACGAAAAAGACCCCGGAAAGGTCTGCGAGCGCGATATACTCAAGATAGATATCTTTCTCCAGCTTGCAAGAAAGCACGGCATCCGCGTTATCCTTGTCGGACTTGACGGAAATCCGCCGTCCAACCTCTCCGGCGTCGATAAGACGGTAAACAACGATTTCCTTACTATGCTTGAAAACCGCTTCGAGAGCACTGCGGCAATATTCAAAGACGACCCGACGATCCTCGCATGGAATATCTACAACGAATTCGGTGTCGGCAACCGCACAAAGGAAGTCGATACTCTCTACAACGAGTACCGTTCGGAATACCACGCGGGACAGTATCAGGACTATGAGAGCTTCAAGCTGATGATGGCTGACAACTACGTAAGAAGACTCTCCTCCGCGGTAAGACGCGGCTCCGGCAACCACATGGTCACCTGCGGAACGCTTCAGTATTCCTTCCCGATGATAACCGCAACCGGTGTCGGACAGAGCGCAGGTGCCGATCCCACCTCGTTCTATGAGTATGTGGACTTCCTCTGCCCGCACTTTTATCCGCTTTATTCCGGAAACTGGGGGTATCCGTCGTCGAACTTCCACCGCAACCTTCAGTCGCTCCGCGCATGGGTATCATACTGCAAATCTACCGGGAAGCCGATTTTGCTCGAGGAATTCGGAGCACCCGGAGGGGGCAGTTTCTGGAAT
>ENA-OURV01000581-OURV01000581.1-human-gut-metagenome-genome-assembly--contig:-NODE-581-length-31564-cov-5.411787_pt1 | contig 31564 bp, 30 predicted proteins | sample MGYA00242141_ERZ509072 | MGnify/ENA primary metagenome ERZ509072 (study PRJEB26280, sample SAMEA2338763) | human gut metagenome | biome: human gut; feature: human-associated habitat; material: faeces... | reverse complement strand
GTCGCAGTGGTCGCCCTGCGGGATGACGCGGTTGAGCAGCCGCCGCAATTCCGGCACAAGCTCCGCGCGGATGGTCAGCCCCGCCGCCTGCGAATGTCCGCCGAAGCGCTCGAACAGCTGCCCGTGCCCTTCCGCCTGATACAGTGCCTTGCACGCCGTCAGCATCTGATGAATATCCACGCCGGGAATCGACCGGCACGAGCCGACGGCAAGGTCGCCGTGCTGACTTAACACAATCGTCGGGAAATGGTACTTTTCGCAGATGCGCCCCGCCGCCAGCCCAATCACGCCGTTGTTCCACTCCTGACCAAGGATGACGATGGCGAAATCCGTGCGGAAATTCACCTGCGCCGGAATCGCGGAAATCGCCTGTTCGACAATCTGCTTTTCCATCGCCTGACGCTCCTGATTCAGGCCGTTCAAGTGGGTGGCAATGGCAGTCGCTTCGGCTTCGTCCTTCGTCGTCAGGAGTTTGACGCACTGTTCGGCGGTTTCGAGCCGTCCGCCCGCGTTCAGTCTCGGCGCAAGGCGGAAGCCCAGATGCCCTGTATTGACGGGCTGGCTGACCTGCGCCAGCTCCATGAGCTTTTTCAGCCCCGGACGCGCGCTTGTCCCCATGCGCATCATGCCTTCGCGGACGATGACGCGGTTTTCCTCCATCAGCGGCACAATATCCGCGACGGTCGCGAGGGCGGCGAGGTCAATCCGCTTTTCGACGCCATCCATGCCCAGCAGCGCCTGCGTGATTTTGAGCGCGACACCCGCGCCGCACAGCCGCTTAAACGCATACGGCTCAATCAGCGGATTCAGCACTGCATCGGCTTCGGGCAGCTTTTCCGCCAATTGGTGATGGTCGGTGACGATGACGGTCATGCCGCGCTTTTTCGCCAGCGCGACTTCATCGAGATTGGTGATGCCGCAGTCCACAGTCAGCAGCAGTCGGCTTTCCTTCGCGAGCAGCTCAATCGCGTCGGCGTTCAGCCCATAGCCCTCTTCATGGCGCGAAGGGATATACGGGCGGACGTGCTGTGCGCCGAGGTCGCGCAGGGTTTCGAGCATGATGCTTGTCGCGCAGATGCCATCGACATCGTAGTCGCCGTAGATGGTGATGCCCCACTGCTCCCGGACGGCTTGGCGGATGATGGATACCGCCTTCTCCATGCCGGGCATGGTGGAGGGGTCAAGCAAATCGGTCAGGCGCGGATGCAGGAAGCGCTCCGCCTCTTCCGGGGTGTTGACGCCCCGATAGCGGAGGAGGTTTGACATGCGCAGGGGCAGTGTCCCGATGCGTTCCTTGCTCTCGATGCCTTTCTTGGTGTATCTTAGCATAATTGTCCTTTTTCGCGGTTGGCAGAGTTGGTTTTGCTGCCATACTGGTCTTGAGCATAGTTCCAGAGGGCATGGAAACGGACGAAGTCCGCGGTCGCCCTCTGGACTCCTTCGCCTGCCCTTCGGATGTTACGGGTCTGTTATGTTAGTTATTTTAGTTAGTGGACAAACAGCACACAAACTAAAAACTTCCAATAAAAATCAACTAACATGGGTGCGAACCGAAGGTTTCCAAAGGGCGATCGGAAAGCCCTTTGGTCGCCTCCGCAGAGGCGAAATCCCCTGCGCAAGGAGAAAAACAAGTTATTCTCGCAAAATCAATTGCGGTCATTGCGCTTGGCAATGAGAATCAAGCGCAAGAGCGACAGCAAACTCGTCACCGCCGCCGCCACATACGTCAGCGCGGCGGCGCTCAGCACTTTCCGAACATTCCGCTCTTCCTCCGCGCCGGAAATGTACCCGCCTTCGGACAGCATCTGAATCGCGCGCTTGCTTGCGTCAAACTCCACCGGCAGCGTCACCAGCGCGAACACAGTCGACGCAGCGAACAAGCCGATGCCGATGTACACCAGCGGCTGCCACGCGAAAATCAAGCCGAGAATGAACATCGGCGTGGAGAGCGACGAAGAGATGTTCACCGCCGGAACGATGGCGGAGCGCAGGTTCAGCGGCGCGTAGTTCTCCAGCTTCTGCATGGCGTGGCCTGCCTCGTGCGCGGCGATGCCCATCGCGGCAATGCTGTTGCTGCTGTACACGCCGTCGGAGAGATTGAGAACTTCCTTCGACGGGTCGTAGTGGTCGGTCAGTTCGCCCGACACATGCCCGACGCGCACGCGGGTGTTGCCGTTGCGGCGGAGCAAATCCGCAACCATCTGACTCGCCGTCAGACCGCACTTGGCGGGAACCCGGCTGCACTGCGCATAGGCGCTTTTCACCTTCGCCTGCGCGATCAGGCCGAGAATCAGACCGGGGATAATCAGCAGATACGTCCAGTCCCAATAATAATAGTAGGGCATTTTGTTCATTCCTTTCTGAAATTCACCGGAAAGCATTTTTCCCGGTTTTCTCTTATCCTATCACATCTGCCGCGCAAGTGCAAGCGGACAAAAACGCCGAAAATGTTTAAATTGTGCGTTTTTCGTCCGCGAAAGTGGATTTTTTCTGATTCTGCCCGGAAAAGTCCGCTTGTTACATTGACGAAACGGGAAAGAAGCGGTATAATAAATGTATGTGTGCCCATGCGGAATGAATCATTCATGCAGGGGACAAATTTCGTTTTTCGGCAGAAGGGAGGAAGCGCGGTGAAGCATGTGGGACGTGCGGTCTTTTTTGCGTGCCTGACGGCGCTTCTGCTGCTGTCTAGCTGCGGCAGGGACAGCGGTCGGCTGAAAATGGGTGCTGCGGGACTTGGAGGAACGTATCAGGCATTTTCCGATGCGTTTGCAAAGCTGGAATCCGAGACGAACAACAGGGAGATTGAGGTGCGTACGACTGCCGGATCGGCTGCAAACCTCCGGCTTTTATCCCAGAATTATATTCAGCTCGCGCTGTGTCAGGCGGATTTGCTGGAGGATGCCTGGAACGGAACCGGGCAGTTTCAGGGAACAGAGCCGATCCGTGGATTCGGGGCTGTAGCGGGCGTTTATGAAGAAGCGTGTCAGATTGTGGTGCGCGCAGACTCTGAAATTTCGACGGTGGAAGAGCTGGAAGGACACAGGGTCAGCGTCGGTGAGGAAGAGTCCGGGACGAAGCAGAACGCGCTGCAGATTCTGGCGGCATACGGCCTGAATGAAAAGCTGGTGGAGGAAGTCTCCCTGAATTACACGGAGGCTGCGAAGGAACTGGAAAATGGCTCGATCGACGCATTTTTCTGTACGGCAGGAGTGCAGACGGCTGCAATTACGAATCTGGCGCAGCGGACAGGAATCCGGTTCCTGAATGTTGACGGCGCTGCTGCGGCACGTTTGAAAAAGAGCTATCCGGTCTATGACAGCTGCATCATTGCGGCGGGAACCTATCCGGGACAGGAAGAGGATGTTTCGACGGTCGGCGTAAAAGCGGTCTTGCTGGCGAGTGACAGCGTTTCTGCAGAGGTGGTGGAAGAACTGACTGCGCTTTTGTTTGAGGAACAGCAGGAGCTGGATTTTGCGCTGCCGGTGGAGCTGATTACGGACGCAGACGCTGCTGTAGCCGGAATTTCGGTTCCGTTCCACAAAGGTGCAGAGCGGTATTATGAGAGCAGAGGAGAAAAGAGTGAGAATTGAACTGGATATGTATCAGACAATGGCAGTTGCAGTGCTTGCTCTGATGCTTGGAAGATATTTAAGAAAAAAGTGCTGGCTGCTGGAGCGGTTTTGTATTCCAGCACCGGTAATCGGCGGTGTTATTTTTGCAGTGGCAACGTGTATCTGCTATGTGACGGGAATTGCGGAGTTTGTATTTGATGATATTTTAAAAGAAGTATTCATGGTGTTTTTCTTTACCTCCGTAGGCTTTCAGGCAAATCTGAAGGTTCTGAAAAGCGGCGGGAAATCCATGATTGTCTTTCTGGGACTGGTAATCGGTCTGATCGTGCTGCAGAACGGAACTGCGGTAGGCCTGGCGAAGTTTTTGCACCTCGATCCGTTGGTCGGCATGTGTACCGGCTCGATTCCGATGACGGGCGGACACGGTACGGCGGGTGCGTTTGGTCCCGTGCTGGAGGACTTCGGAATTTCCGGAGCGACGACGGTTTGTACGGCGGCAGCGACGTTTGGCCTGGTGGCAGGCAGCGTGATGGGCGGACCGCTCGGCGAACGGCTGGTTGAAAAGCGTAATCTTTTGAAAACGGCGATTCCTGAGGATGACAGCCTTCTGCTGGAAGAAGATAAAAAACATGAACGCCATGTAAAACAGTATCCGGCTGCATTCTTTCAGCTGGTTCTGGCGATGGGAATCGGAACGGTACTGTCTCAGGTTTTATCGATGACAGGAATGACATTTCCGATTTATATCGGCGCGATGATCGTAGCCGCCGTGCTGCGGAATCTGAGTGAATACACTGGGAAATTTCCTATCTATATGGGAGAAATCAATGGCATCGGTGGTATCAGTCTTTCCATGTTCCTTGGTTTGGCGATGATTACGCTGAAGCTGTGGCAGCTGGCGGAGCTGGCTGTGCCGATGCTCCTGTTGCTGACAGGACAGGTACTTTTGATGTTTCTGTACACTTATTTTGTAGTGTTCCGCGTCATGGGAAAAGACTATGATGCGGCGGTTATTTGTTCCGGTACCTGCGGTTTCGGTATGGGGGCTACACCGAATGCGATGGCAAATATGCAGGCAGTGTGTGAAAAATATGTGCCGTCTGTAAAGGCATATCTGCTGATCCCGATTGTGGGCAGCCTGTTTGCGGATTTTATCAACAGCCTTGTCATTACGCTGTTTATCAATTTCCTGTAAAGCAAGGGGGAGAGAGGATGTTTTGGGAAAAAAGAAAAGAAAAAGCGGCAAAATACAAAGTGGAAAATGAAAATTTGGCAGTTCCGGAGATTCACTTAAAAGGAGATGACGACGCAGACCCTGCAGAGGTGTGCGGAGAGGATCAGGATATCGTTTATGAAAATGTGGCGGTTCCGGAAATCCATATCGGTAAAAAGCGCGTTTGAGCCGTAGAGCAGAATTCTATTTTAGACTTTGCGTATTGATTTATCCTATCGAAATGTCTATAATTATGGTACTATCGTAGCTTCCATGCATGAAGCGGACGAAAAGAAAGGTTAAATCGAATGGATAATAATATGAACCCGTTTAACGGCGGAAATGGAAATGGTTCCGGCAACGGATCTCAGGGACCGAACGGTTCCGGAGGATCGGAACAGAACAATCCGAGGCGGACGAGCCTGATCCTGTTGGCGATTGCAGCGATTGTGACGTTGATTTCCATGAGTCTGTTTATGCGGATGATCAATAATGCAACCAATCAGGAAATCACCTATGGAAAATTTCAGGAGCTGGTAGAAGGCGGCAAGGCGGCAGAGGTTACCTGGGATGACGATACGATTTATCTCAAACTGCAGCAGACAAACCAGAAGACACTGTTTTCTGCGATGCCGGAGGTAACCTATTATACCGGTAAGGCACAGTCGGATGATGCATTGACGGCGTACTTAAAAGAATATAAGGTTGCAAGCTACGGCAAGGATGTTCCGGACAGCTCCGGACTGATTTTGACGATGATCCTGACCTATGTGCTTCCGATTGTCGTTATGTGGCTGCTTTTAAGTCTGCTATTTCGGCGGATGGGCGGAGGCGGCCCGATGGGCGTCGGCAAGAGCAACGCAAAGGTTTATGTACAGAAAGAAACCGGAATCACGTTTAAGGATGTAGCAGGCGAGGACGAAGCAAAGGAGTCGCTGCAGGAGGTTGTCGATTTCCTGCACAATCCGCAGCGCTATGTGAAGATCGGCGCAAAGCTGCCCAAGGGTGCGCTGTTAGTCGGCCCTCCCGGTACCGGAAAGACGCTTCTTGCAAAGGCAGTAGCCGGAGAGGCGAAGGTCCCGTTCTTTTCGCTGACCGGTTCCGATTTTATCGAGCTGTACGTCGGTGTCGGCGCATCGCGTGTGCGCGACCTGTTTAAAGAAGCGACGAAAAATGCGCCGTGTATCATCTTTATTGATGAGATTGATGCAATCGGCAGAAGCAGAGATTCCAAATACGGCGGCGGAAATGAAGAGCGTGAGCAGACGCTGAACCAGCTGCTTTCTGAGATGGATGGTTTTGATACTTCGAAGGGAATTCTGGTTCTGGGGGCGACCAACCGTCCGGAGATTCTGGACAAGGCACTGCTGCGTCCGGGACGATTTGACCGCCGGATTATCGTAGATAAGCCCGACTTAAAGGGACGCGTAGAGATCCTCAAGGTGCACGCCAAAGACGTCAAGATGGACGAAACGGTTGATTTCGATGCAATTGCGCTCGCGACGAGCGGCGCGGTCGGCTCTGACCTTGCCAATATGATCAACGAGGCTGCGATCAATGCAGTCAAAGAGGGCAGGGAATATGTCTGCCAGAAGGATCTGTTTGAAGCGGTCGAGCAGGTACTGGTCGGCAAGGAGAAAAAAGACCGGATCATGAGCGCGCAGGAGCGTAAGATCGTATCCTATCATGAAGTAGGTCATGCGCTGATTGCGGCATTGCAGAAAAATTCCGAGCCCGTGCAGAAGATCACGATCGTGCCCCGTACGATGGGGGCTCTTGGCTATGTCATGCATGTGCCGGAAGAGGAAAAGTATTTAAACACCGAGGCGGAAATCCATGATATGCTGGTCGGCTATCTGGGCGGCCGCGCGGCGGAAGAAATTGTATTTGATACGGTAACGACAGGCGCTTCGAACGATATCGAGCAGGCGACCGGTCTGGCACGCTCTATGGTAACCCGTTTCGGTATGAGCAAAAAGTTCGGTTTGATTGGGCTGGAATCCGTAGAAAGCCAGTATCTGGACGGCAGGACGGTTTTAAACTGCTCCGATGCGACGGCGACTGAGATCGATCAGGAAGTCATGCGTATCCTGAAAGAATGTTATCAGGAAGCACTGGAGCTGCTGTCCGCAAATCGTGAGGTGATGGATCAGCTGGCGGCGCATCTGATTGAAAAAGAGACGATCACCGGCAAGGAATTCATGCAGATCTACAGACAGGCCAAGGGACTACCGCAGGAAGAACCGGAGCAGACTGACGGCGCACAGATGAAGGCGGCAGAACAGACTGCAGACACGGCGAACCCGAGTCAGTCCGATTCAGGAAACAGCTATGGCACAGCACCTGCATCGGGCACAGACACCGAAGCGCAGCCGCAGTCTTCCACACCGAAGCCATGGGAAGAGTTCGCACGCCAGCAGCAGGAAAGAGAAGACAGCTTTTTCTCGGGAGATACACAGCAGCCGGCGGATCCATCTGACGCCGAACAGAGCCAGGAACAGAATAAGCCCTGGATTCCTCCGACACCGAAGCCGGAGAATAAAGGCCCGGTAGGACGTTTTTCAGGAGCTGCCCTTCCGGACGACGAGAAGAAATAGGAAAGCTTATCGTAAATGCGATACACGAAGTGTTATGCATGGCGGCAGAACCGGAGTGAAAGAAAGTTTGTCAGGGACTATGGAAACATAGTCCCTGCTGTATTAGAAGGGGAGAACGCGACATGTTTGTAATAGAAGAAGAGCTGAAAAAACTGCCGCAGAAGCCAGGTGTGTATCTGATGCACGACGCACAGGACAATATCATTTATGTCGGCAAGGCGATTCGCCTGCGCAGCAGAGTGCAGTCGTATTTCCGTGAGAAAATTAACCGCGGACCACAGATTGAAAAGATGGTAACGCAGATCGCCCGGTTTGAATATATTGTGACGGATTCGGAGTTGGAAGCCCTGGTTCTGGAAAACAATCTGATCAAGGAACACAATCCGAAATATAACACACTGCTCAAGGATGATAAAACCTATCCCTATATTAAGGTCACAGTCGGGGAGGCATATCCGCGCGTGCAGTTTTCCAGACTGATGAAAAAGGACAAATCGAAGTATTTCGGACCCTTTACCTCTGCGGCGGCGGTCAAGGATACGATCGAGCTGTTAAATAAGCTGTTCAAACTGCGTACCTGTAACCGGGTACTGCCGCGGGACTGTGGGTTGGAACGCCCGTGCTTAAATTATCACATCGGGCAGTGTATGGCTCCGTGTCAGGATTATGTGAGCCGCGAGGAGTACCGGGCACATGTGGACAAGGCGCTGGAGTTTCTAAACGGCAATTATAATATGATTTTAAACGATCTGCAGAAAAAAATGGAAGAAGCGGCGGAGGCCCTGGAATTTGAGGAAGCTGCCCGGTACCGCGATCTGTTCAACAGCGTAAAGCAGGTGTCCCAGAAGCAGAAAATCACGGACAGCGACGGGGAGGACAAGGACATCATTGCGCTGGACAAGGACGGAAGCGACGCAGTGGTACAGGTGTTTTTTGTGCGTGGAGGCAAGCTGATCGGGCGCGAGCATTTTTATATGACGCATGTGGAGGATTCGGATAAGGCGCAGATTCTGCTGGATTTTGTGAAACAGTTTTACGCCGGAACACCGTTCGTACCGCGGGAATTGATTTTACAGAAAGAAATAGATGACATACCGGTATTAGAAGAATGGCTGACTGCACGCAGGGGCGCGAGGGTATATATCCGCGTGCCGCGGAAGGGACAGAAGGAAAAGCTGGTGGAGCTTGCGGAAAAAAATGCAAAGCTCGTCCTGGAAAAAGACCGGGAGCGAATTGCGCGCGACGAGGCGCGTACGGTCGGTGCGGTGCGGCAGATCGCACAGCTGCTGGATTTACCGATGCTCGACCGGATGGAGGCGTTCGATATTTCCAACATCAGCGGCTTTGAAAATGTCGGCTCGATGGTCGTTTATGAAAAGGGAAAGCCCAAGCGCAGCGATTACCGAAAATTCAAAATCAAAACGGTAGCAGGACCGGACGACTATGCCTGCATGCGCGAGGTTCTGACGAGACGCTTTGAACACGGCTTGAAAGAGACGAAAGAGCTGGAAGAAAAAAATCTGTCCGGGGAGTTCGGAAGCTTTGCACGGTTTCCGGACCTTTTGCTGATGGACGGCGGACGCGGGCAGGTCAACATCGCGCAGCAGGTGCTGGACGAGCTGCATTTAAACATTCCGGTCTGCGGCATGGTAAAGGATGACAACCATCGGACGAGAGGACTTTATTTTCACAATGTGGAGCTGCCGATCGACCGCAATTCTGAAGCCTTCAAGCTGATTACAAGAGTGCAGGACGAGGCGCACCGGTTTGCAATCGAATACCACAGGTCACTGCGCAGCAAGGATCAGGTCAAGAGCGTGCTGGATGAAATCCCGGGCGTGGGCCCTGCGCGGAGAAAGGCGCTGATGAAAAGCTTTCCATCGATTTATGAGATCCGGGACGCGACGGCAGAGCAGATTGCGATGCAGGCAGATTTGCCAATGTCCGTGGCGGAAGAAATCTATGAATTTTTTCATAACCACCAAGAGGAAGATTGCCGGGAATAATGATCTGTGATAAAATAAAACAAAGTATGGCATAAAAACAGAGTTTCTGATGTCAGGAACTACTGTCTGCATGTCCTGGAAAAGAGAGGATGGATTATGGCAAGCATCAGTTTAATGAAGATTGCAGAAAAAATGAAGCTGGAAAATCTGACTCCTGAAATCAACCTGAAGGGGATTAAGGTTACGTTGCCGGATATCAACCGACCGGCACTTCCTATGGCGGGCTATTTTGAACACTTTGAGGCGACCCGTCTGCAGGTGATTGGATTCGTAGAATACTCTTATGTTAAGAGAATGTCGGAAAAAGAAGAGAAGGAGATGCTGGAGAAGCTTTTGGATTACCCGATTCCCGGCATTATTTTCTGTCGTGAACTGCATCCGGATGAGCTGTTTCGGCAAATTGCCATTGAAAAAGGCGTTCCGCTTCTGATGACCAAGCGTGCGACGAGTTCGTTTACGGCAGAGCTGATCCGTTGGCTGAATGTCAAGCTGGCACCCTGCATTTCTGTTCACGGCGTACTGGTTGACGTATATGGCGAAGGCGTCCTGATTACAGGCGAGAGCGGAATCGGTAAATCCGAGGCGGCGCTTGAGCTGATTAAGAGAGGACACCGTCTGGTAACGGACGATGTTGTAGAGATCCGCAAGGTCAGTGAGGAAACACTGGTCGGAACTGCACCGGATATCACAAAGCACTTTATCGAGCTGCGCGGTATTGGTATTGTGGACGTCAAGGCGCTGTTCGGTGCTTCGAGTGTCCGCGAGACACAGAATATCGACCTCGTAATCCGTCTGGAAGAGTGGGACAAGGACAGAGAATACGACCGTCTCGGACTGGAAGAGGAATATACGGAATATCTGGGCAACAAGGTTGTCTGCCACAACATTCCGATCCGTCCCGGCAGAAACCTGGCAATTATTTGCGAAGCGGCAGCTGTCAATCACAGACAGAAAAAGATGGGATACAATGCAGCGCAGGAGCTGTATACAAGAGTCCAGAATTCCCTTGCACGTAAGCGGAATGAGGACGAGGATGAGGATGAGGACTAAAGCGGTCAGGCATATCGAAATGTTCGGAATGAAAGCAATAGTGCTCCGTACAGCGATGCAGCTGGCGGATCGTACAAAAGAGTAAGGCATCATCATAGATCAGACAGCTGAAAAGCTTTTTGAAAATACGCGAGAAGCGGGAGGAAAATAAAATGGGTAAGTATTGTTTTGGTGTAGATGTAGGAGGAACGACAGTAAAGCTTGGTCTTTTTAACACCAACGGCGATCTGATGGAAAAGTGGGAAATCCCTACGGTGACAGAGGATGACGGCAAAGCGATTCTGCCGGACTGTGCAAAGAGCATCCTCAAAAAAATGAATGAGCGTGAAATGGACCGTACAGAGGTAGTCGGCGTCGGCATCGGTGCACCGGGACCGATTGACTCTGAGGGCACACTTTATGGTGCAGTCAATCTTGGCTGGGGAACCATGAGCCTGAAAAAAGAGCTGCAGACACTTTTAAATATGCCGGTAGAAGCTGGTAATGACGCCAACGTAGCAGCACTGGGCGAGGCCTGGCAGGGCGGCGCAAAGGGGTATGAGGATGTCGTTGTAGTAACCCTGGGAACTGGTGTTGGCGGCGGTATTATCATCAACGGTAAGATGGTTGCCGGTGCAACCGGAGCCGCAGGCGAGATCGGACATATGCATGTCAATGATGATGAGACAGAGCCTTGTAATTGCGGCAACTGCGGATGCCTGGAGGAATATGTTTCCGCAACGGGTATTGTCCGTATGGCAAAGCGTAAGCTGGCAGAGGATGACCGCCCGAGCTTGATGCGCAAGGACGATCTGAGTGCAAAGGACGTATGGGATGCGGTTAAAGCAGGAGATACTGTGGCAATCGAGGTTGCAGAGGACTTTGGCTGGTATCTGGGCAAGGCGATGGCGCTGGTTGCCAATGTTTCCAACCCGGAGATCTTCGTAATCGGCGGCGGTGTTTCCAAAGCCGGCAATGTGCTGCTGGATTACATTCAGAAATATTACCAGAAATATGCGTTCAAGGGCTGCCGTGGTGCACTGTTTACCCTGGCAACTCTGGGCAATGACGCTGGTATTTACGGCGCTGCCAGACTGGTGTTGAAATAATACCGGTATCATCTGCAAAAGATCCGCATAAAATAACAACGTATCCGGCGCAAAGCCGGAGCAGAAGGGCTGGTCAGGACATTTGAGTGACAGATTAAATGAAATTCTGCCGAAAGAGCGGATTTTAACAGAAGAACAAATGGACAGGCATACGACATTCCGGACAGGTGGTCCTGCGCGCTATTTTCTTGTGATTGAGACGAGAAAAGAGCTGGCGCAGGTGCTTGCCTGGCTGCAGGAAGAGGCGCTGCCGTGGTTTTTGCTCGGAAACGGAAGCAACCTTTTGGTGGGGGACCGGGGCTACCGCGGCGCGATCCTGCATCTGGCGGGGGAATTTTTAAAGACTGAAATCGACGAAGCTACGATCCGATGCGGCGCAGGCGCGATGCTTTCCGCTGTATCGAGAAGCGCGATGGAAGCAGGGCTGACCGGATTGGAATTTGCATCGGGAATCCCCGGAACGATTGGCGGAGCAGTCCGGATGAACGCGGGCGCTTACAACGGTGAGATTGCGGGTGTGACAGAGTCGGTAGAGGTGATGGAGCCGGATGGCAGATGTCGTGTATACAACAGGGAAGAAATGGCGTTCGGCTATCGCACGAGCATTGTAAAAACAAAGCCCTGTGTGGTGCTCAGCACTGTTTTAAAGCTGCAAAAAGGCGACCGAAGCGAAATTTCTGCTACGATGCAGGAGCTTTCTGCAAAGCGTCGGGAAAAACAGCCGCTGGAATATCCGAGTGCGGGCAGTACGTTTAAACGCCCGGAGGGATATTTTGCAGGCAAGCTGATTATGGATGCCGGACTTGCCGGAGCGTGCGTCGGCGGCGCACAGGTTTCCGAAAAGCACTGCGGTTTTGTCATCAACCGAAAAAATGCGACGTCTGCGGACGTGGCGGGACTAATTCAGAAAGTCAAAGAAACAGTGCAGGAAAAATTCGGCGTAACGCTGGAGCCGGAAGTGATTTTCCTGGGAGATTTTGAAAAATGAGATTTGTAATGGTAACCGGCATGAGCGGCGGCGGCAAAAGCACCGCGATGCGACTGCTGGAGGATATGGGATACTATTGTGTGGACAATCTGCCGATTCAGCTGATCGACAAGTTCGTTGAGCTTTTGTCCACACCGAATACGGAAATAACAAAAGTTGCTATCGGCGTGGATGTCCGCACGGATCAGTCCTTTGCCAGGGTAGAAAAAACACTTTCCTGTTTAAGACAAAACGGTATGGTGTTCGAAGTTCTTTTTATGGACGCTTCTGATGCAGTGCTTGTGAAACGTTATAAAGAGAGCCGACGAATGCATCCGCTGTGTTCAGCAGAAAATCCGAGAATCGAAGACGGAATTGAAAAAGAAAGGAAAATCCTGCAGCAGGTTAAGAAGGATGCAGACTATGTGATTGACACGTCCAAGCTGCTGACCCGGGAGCTGAAAGAGGAGCTGGATCGGATTTTTGTAAAAAATGAAGAGTACAGCAGTCTGATGATCAATATTCTTTCTTTTGGCTTCAAGCATGGAATTCCGGCAGATGCGGATCTGGTATTTGATGTCCGTTTCCTGCCGAACCCTTTTTATATAGATGAATTGAAATATCTGACCGGCAACGACAGGGGCGTTCAGGATTATGTCATGAGCTTCCCGGAGGCGGGGATTTTTCTGGACAAGCTGACAGATCTGCTGCGATTTTTGATTCCAAATTATATTAAAGAAGGCAAATACCAGCTGGTGGTGGCGATCGGCTGCACCGGCGGCAAACATAGGAGCGTAACGCTGGCCAATGAGCTTTATAGAAAGCTTCGCAACAGGGAAGCCAAGTATGGAGTATCTTTGAGCCACAGGGATATTTAAGGATATTTCATATGTCATTTTCATCGGGAGTAAAAGAAGAGCTGTATCGGCACATCAGTCCGGCAAGGCACTGCCAGCTGGCGGAGCTGGCAGCACTTCTCCATTTTAACGGCAGCATCGGCGTCGGTACGACGGGAACTTTTCTGCAGATTCATGCGGAAAATGCGCTCGTTGTGAGAAAATGCTTTACATTATTACAGAAAACATTTAATATAAGTACGGAAACCCGTGTACAACAGGAAAATCAGCAAACCGGATATTTCTGTCGGATAGATGACCCGGAACTGATCCTCAGGATTCTGCAGGGGATCAAATTTTTGGATCAGACAGGCAGCCCGACGTCCGGTGAGGAGAGCCTACAGGATGGTTTACGATGTCCGGTGAGCAGGCTTTTAATCCGAAATTCCTGTTGCCAGAGAGCGTTTTTACGAGGCGCGTTTCTGGCAGCCGGTTCGATGAGCAATCCCGGGAAAGGATATCATCTGGAAATTGTATGCAGCAGACCGCTGCAGGCACAGCAGATTCTGGAGATTTTGACCGAGTTCGAGATCGAAGGGCGGATTGTACAGCGAAAAAAGTATTATGTGGTTTACATAAAAGAAGGAGCCGGAATTTCGGATTTTCTGAATGTGGTTGAGGCGCATGTGGCGCTGATGGAATTTGAAAATTCCAGGATCGTCCGGGAAGTCCGCAATACGGTAAACAGGCGCGTCAATTGCGAAACTGCCAATATTACCAAGACGGTGACAGCGGCGGCGAGGCAGGTTGACGACATTCTTTTTTTGCAGCAAAAATATGGATTTGAAAAATTGCCGGTGAGCTTGCGTCAGATGGCTGAAGTACGTCTGGAGTATCCCGAAGCACCGCTTAAGGAGCTGGGGATGTATCTGGATCCTCCGGTTGGAAAATCGGGCGTAAATCATCGTTTGCGGAAATTATGTGAACTGGCGGATGCCATGAGGTCTTAAAAGGAGGAGTTTTATTATGAAACAGAAAACTGTGGAAGTAAAGCTGAAGCAGGGGCTTGAGGCTCGCCCGGCAGCAATGCTGGTGCAGGTTGCAAGCAAGCATGCCAGCAATATTTATCTGGAGTCTGAAGGCAGAAAAGTGAACGCGAAGAGCATCATGGGAATGATGAGCCTTGCGCTTGCACCCGGCGAAAAGGTAACCGTGATTGCAGACGGAACGGATGAAGACGACGCGATTTTCGGAATGGAAAATTATTTAAGCAGCGCGGCAGAATAAAGAAAACGAAAGGGTGTCCACCGGAAAGTGGCTGCCCTTTTTCTATTTTCCAGAGTAAGCTTGTTGTTATAGAAGCAAGTACACTTTACGGGAGCGCAGGGGCGAAACAAGGATAAAAAAGCAGAAAGGAGGGAAAGGATGGACGACAAAAAGCTTCTTTTTATTTATAATCCCAGGGCGGGAAAAGGACAGATCCGGAATAATCTGCTGGATATCATTGATACGTTCGTTAAGGCAGGCTATGTCGTGACAGCAAGACCGACTCAGTATGCAGGGGAAGCCGTAGAGCTTGCGGCAGACAGAACGGCAAAATATGACCTCGTGGTATGCAGCGGCGGAGACGGCACATTGGATGAGGTGGTGACCGGCATTATGAAGAGTGTTCGACGCCGCCCGATCGGGTATATTCCGGCAGGCAGCACAAACGATTTTGCGCAGAGCCTGAATATTCCGAAAAACATGGCTGAGGCAGCGAAAATCGCAGTCAGCGGCAGAATGTTTGCCTGCGATGTCGGTTCCTTTAACGAAAAAACCTTTGTTTATATTGCGGCCTTCGGACTTTTTACAGAGGTGTCCTATGAAACCAGTCAGGATGTCAAAAATGTGCTTGGGCATATGGCGTATCTGCTGGAGGGCATGAAAAAGCTCCGGGATATCAAATCCTACCACATGAAAATTACGACGCAGGACACTGTCATCGAGGACGATTTTCTGTATGGAATGATTACGAATTCTGTTTCGGTCGGAGGATTTAAGGGAATCACCGGAAAATATGTGGATTTAAGCGATGGAATGTTTGAGGTGACGCTCGTAAAGGTTCCGCGCAGCCTGGACGAACTCAATCAGACGCTTGCTGCCCTGGCACAGCGCGATATCGACACGGCACAGATGTATTGCTTTAAAACCTCCTGGCTGAAGGTGGAGACAGAGGAAGAGGTTGCGTGGACGCTGGACGGCGAATTCGGCGGCAGGCACACAGAAATCGTCATCGAAAATCAGAAGCAGGCGCTGCATATCATGGTGCCGGGAGAAGAAAAAGAAGCGCAGTGAAAGCTACTGATTTAGTGGAAAAAGTGGAAAAAGAGGAAAAAAATGCGTATGCCGTATTTCTTTTTTGAAAAAGATAGGGTATAATAGCATCGGTTAGATAATAATTTTATTTCTATGGAGGTAAATAAGATGTTAGTATCTGCTACAGAAATGCTGAACAAAGCAAAAGCTGGCCATTATGCAGTTGGTCAGTTCAACATCAACAACCTGGAATGGACAAAGGCTATCCTGCAGACCGCTCAGGAGCTGAACTCCCCTGTAATCCTTGGTGTATCCGAGGGCGCAGGCAAGTATATGACCGGCTACAAGACCGTTGTAGGCATGGTTAACGGTATGCTCGAAGAATTGAACATCACCGTTCCCGTTGCTCTGCATCTGGATCACGGCTCATACGACGGCTGCTACAAGTGTCTGGAAGCTGGCTTCTCTTCCATCATGTTCGATGGCTCTCATTACCCGATCGACGAGAACGTTGAAAAGACCACTGAGCTGGTTAAGGCTGCTCATGAAAAGGGCGTTTCCATCGAAGCTGAGGTTGGTGCAATCGGCGGCGAAGAAGACGGCGTTGTAGGTATGGGCGAATGCGCAGATCCCAACGAGTGCAAGAGAATCGCTGATCTGGGCGTAGACTTCCTGGCAGCTGGTATCGGCAATATCCACGGCAAATATCCTGCAAACTGGAAGGGTCTGTCCTTCGAAACTCTGGATGCTATCCAGCAGCTGACTGGTGAGCTTCCTCTGGTTCTTCACGGCGGCACAGGTATCCCGGCTGACATGATCAAGAAAGCAATCTCCCTTGGCGTTGCTAAGATCAATGTTAACACCGAGTGCCAGCTTGCATTTGCTGCAGCTACCAGAAAGTACATCGAAGAAGGCAAAGACGAGCAGGGCAAGGGTTATGACCCTCGTAAGCTGCTGGCTCCTGGCTTCGAAGCGATCAAGGCTACTGTAAAAGAAAAAATGGAACTGTTCGGTTCTGTAGACAAGGCTTGAGCATCAGCCGAGTAACAGATCATTCAAACAGATCAATCAGGACGGTCGGAATCTTCCGACCGTCCGTTTTTATTTCATAGGAAAATGCGTCCTATGAAATAAAAATGCTCCGCGAGGACACATAAGCGGCGTTCATTTTTTATTCATATTTCTTTAACGGAATGTTTTTCTGCCCATCACGGTTTCGTCACTTTCCGTTTTTATACTAGAACCATAAGATACAGCAAGCCAATCAATGACAGTAACACAACTTTTCAAATAGCTTTTTCATAATAAATGCCAGGCGACATCGGGTTGCCTGGCATCCTCCCTTTTCTGGGGTATTTTTCACAAATAAGTGTTGGAGCAGAACAGATATCAATGAAGCGTTCCATGCGTGTCGCATTCCGCAACCTTTCGGAATACGCGGGGGACCTGCGTAAATCGCAGCTTGAACTGACGGTACACTCATGTTAAGATAGCGAAAGAAACTTTTGCAGCGGATGGTGGAAAGCGTTCGGAGCGTGGCAGTTTGACAGAAAAAGGATGGAAAGGAACGGGTAGACAAAATGAAGATGCGTGCAGAACAAAAGACAGCGGTAAAAAACAGCATCGGAAGGCTTGTGTTCGTTGCGCTGTCGGTACTGTTACAGGTTATATGGATTTGCGTACAGGCGATGAAATTAAACCGATATTCGACATGGATTTCGGTTGCGACCAGCGTACTTACGCTGGTTGTCGTGATCCTGCTTTATGGCCGCAGGACAAATGCAGCGTTTAAAATGCCCTGGATTATCCTGATTCTGGCGTTTCCGGTGCTGGGCCTCGGCATGTATCTGTTGTTTGGACGCAAAGAAGCGACGCGGTTGGTACGGGAGCGGTTTGAGCGGATTGATCAGAGTCTGGACGGGCTGCTGATTCAGGACAAAGCGGTTCGGATAAAGCTGCAGCAGACGGACCGGATGGCGGCGAATGAAGCGGCGTATATCTGGAACTATGCGAAATATCCGATTTATCAGAATACGGATGTCGTTTTTTATAAAGAAGCGTCGGAGGGGATTGAAGCTCAGAAGCAGGCGCTGAACCAGGCAAAGCATTTTATTTTTATGGAATACCATGCGATTGAGGACAAGCAGTCGTTTGGGGAGTTAAAAGAAATTCTTGCACGGAAAGCAAAAGAAGGCGTGGAGGTTCGTCTCTTTTATGACGATATCGGAAGCATCGGATTTATCAATACGGATTTCATTCAGCGAATGGAAGCGGAAGGCATTCAGTGTCGCGTGTTTAACCGTCTGATGCCGGTTTTAAACGTTTTTATGAACAACCGCGATCATAGAAAGATTACCGTAATCGATGGGAAAATCGGTTTTACGGGCGGATATAATCTGGCGGACGAATATTTTAACATCACGCATCCATATGGTTACTGGAAGGATACCGGCGTCCGGCTGGAAGGGGATGCAGTGCGCAGCCTGACTGTGATGTTTCTGGAAATGTGGAATGCGATTAAAGGTACGGATACAGACTATACACCGTATTTTCTGCAGGATGGTGCGCAGCCGCATGAGGCGGGTTTGGCGGGCAGCGTGGGTGTTACGCAGTCGGATGCGAATATTGCGGCGGACAGTGCCTCCGGCTTCGTTCAACCGTATGCAGACAGCCCGCTGGACGGCGAACCGGTGGGAGAAAATGTGTACATGGGCGTTGTAAAGGCGGCTTCCGAATATGTTTATTTCACAACGCCGTATTTGATTATCAGCGATGAGATGAGCAGGGAGCTGTGCCTGGCAGCGAAGCGCGGTGTGGATGTGCGGATTGTTACGCCGGGCATCCCGGACAAAAAGCTCGTCTATCGGGTAACGCGCTCCTATTATGCACAGCTGGCGTCTGCGGGTGTGCGGATTTTTGAGTATACACCGGGCTTTCTCCACGCAAAGCAGTGCGTCAGCGACGATGTGACAGCGACGGTCGGCACGATCAACCTGGATTACAGAAGTTTGTATTTCCATTTTGAAAATGGCGTTTTTCTGCATCGGTGTGAGGCTGTGCAGAAGGTACGAGAGGATTTTGAAGATATTTTCCCGGTGTGCAGGGAAGTGACAGAGCAGTATGCGGAGAAGCAGTCGGCGGCGATGAAGTTTGGACAGTGCGTGCTGCGTCTGATTGCACCGCTGCTGTAATAAAAAAGAATGTGCCAAGGCAACCATCTACCCTTGCGCCGAGTGCGCATCCTCGCGGAGCGTTTATTATCGTATGGAAACGAAGTTTCCTATACGATAAAAAACGGCGTGTCCGAAAAGGGCACGCCGTAACCTGCGAAAGGTCTTATCTTTCTTTGAGTTTGTTCGGTTCCGGGTAATCTACGCCGAAGGTATCGACGGTCATGGTTTTGATTCTCTGATCCTGCAGCGGACGGTCTGCGTAGTTTGTAGCAGTTTTGGCAATTGCATTGACAGTTTCCATGCCTTCAATGATTTTACCAAATGCAGCGTACTCACCGTCCAGATGGGGAGAGGTCTTATGCATGATGAAAAACTGGCTGCCTGCGGAATCCGGGATCATGGTACGCGCCATGGAAAGAACGCCCTCTGTATGTTTTAAGTCGTTTTGGAAGCCGTTGGACTTGAACTCGCCTTTGATGCAGTAGCCGGGACCGCCGCAGCCGGTTCCTTCCGGATCACCGCCCTGAATCATGAAGTTCTGGATAACGCGGTGGAAAATAATGCCGTCATAGAAATGTTTCTTGATCAGGCTGATGAAGTTGTTGACGGATTCGGGAGCAATATCAGGATAAAGCTCCGCTTTCATGATGCTGCCGTCTTCCATGGTGATAGTTACGATAGGATTTTTCTGTGCCATCATAAATACCCGCAGCCCGGTAATTCGGGCTGTTGTTTCCTTTCTCTTTATGCTGGTATCTATTGTAATGGAAAAGTTTTGGGAAGTAAAGAGATGATCAGAAAATGGACCGATCGGGATGCCGTCGTCTGGCTGTCGGATGAAAAAAAAGAGATCGAGCGCCTGGAAGCTGCCGGACAGTGCTGTGTGTATGTGGTAACAGAGCAGAACCGGGATAAAGCTGCGCCGAAGACGCGGTGGTGCCTGGAGCTGGATAGTGGGCAGGACGACCTGGATGCACAGTGGCTCTACCGCGTGTGGCAGCGGCACGAAGGGATTGCGTGGGAAATTGCACGGACAAAACGTCTGATACTGCGGGAAATGACGGAGGCAGATCTGAACGCATTATATGAAATACAGTCGGGAGAAGACGATTCGCCGTTTCTGGAACCGCTGTTTGAGGACCGGGACAGGCAGCTTGCGCAGATTCGGGATGAAATCCGGTACCAGTACGGATTTTATGAATTTGGTATCTGGATAGTCGAGCTGGCAGAAAGCCATACCGTAATCGGCCGCGCCGGACTGCAGCTTAGAGACGGTTATGGAGAACCGGAGCTTGGATTCGTAATTGCGCCTGCGTACCGCGGACATGGTTATGCGCAGGAAGCGTGTGAAGCCGTGCTGCAGGTTGCCAGGGAAGAGCTGTTTTTTGAGACAATCCGGGCAGTTGCGCACCGGGACAATGAAAAATCCCTCAGGTTGTGCAAAAAGCTGGGTTTTATAGTGGATAACAAGGCGGAAAAAGATGAGAACCCGTGGATATTTTTGAAAAAAAGTTTAAAATAGAGACAATCTGTAGCGAACGGGCGAGACAGAGGATCAGACGGCGGATGGCAATCCAAAGGAAAGAGGAACATCATGATACAGAAAGAGAAGCTGGTGCAGTTTTACTTCTCCCAGTATAGAGACAGCGCGATGGCGCTGAAAAAGAAAAACAATGACGGAAAAAAGACGTATGAGCAGCGGATCGGGCGTCTGATTACAGAAATGCAGCGCACGAAAACCGGAAAGCTGACGCAGCCGCATCTGGAGGAATATCACAGACAGATCCGGAATATGGCATACTATGCGTTAAAACAGAAAAATCAGTACGCAATCATGCAGATCAGAGATATTCTAATGCCGGAGCTGGTGCGGTTGGATATCGGTACGCTGCGGGAGGAGGAGCAGGAGCTGGTGACGAGCCGGCTGCTGGAATATCTGAGAACCGAGCGCCCGGGCGAAATCTGCCAGCATCCAATGCGCAGCATTCTGAAAAATTTTGCGGAAAACGGAATCCGTTCCCAGATTATTGATATGGTTCCGACGCGGCCGGAAATGGAATTCCCGCGGGCGCTGGAAATGAAGCGGCATTTTATTTTGCATGTAGGACCGACAAATTGCGGTAAAACCTATCAGGCGCTGCAGCGTCTGCGCACGGCGTACAAGGGCATTTATTTGGGTCCGCTGCGTCTGCTGGCGCTGGAGGTTTACGAAAAGATGCGGGAATCCGGTGTCCCCTGTACGATGCTGACGGGCGAAGAGCGGATTTATGAGGAAAACAGCAGAGTGATTTCCTCGACGGTGGAAATGCTTGACATCGATCAGGTTTATGATGTGGCAGTCATCGATGAGGCGCAGATGATCGCAGATTCCGACCGCGGACATTCCTGGACACGTGGGATTCTCGGTATTCAGTGCCCGGAAATCCATATCTGCATGAGCCCCGCGGCACAGAAGGTGGTGACACATCTCATTGAGCTGTGCGGTGATACCTTTGAAATCCGCAGTTATGAGCGGAAAACCGCGCTGGTCTGCGAAGAAGAGCCGTTTGATTTTCCGGATGATGTAAGAGCAGGAGACGCACTGATCGTCTTTACCAAGCGGGCAGTACTGGATATTGCCGGAAGACTGGAGCGACAGGGGATTCGGACGAGTGTGATCTACGGCAGTCTGCCGCCGGAAATCCGCAGACGCCAGATCCGGATGTTTTCAGCCGGGGAGACACGAGTGGTCGTTTCCACAGATGCGATTGGAATGGGACTCAATTTACCTGTGCGGCGGATCGTTTTTGTGCAAACAGAGAAGTTTGACGGAAAAGAAACAAGACCGTTGAAAACAGAGGAAATCCGGCAGATCGCCGGGCGCGCGGGACGGTTCGGGCTTTATGATACGGGCTATATCAATGCGGTCGGCAAGGAAGCGCTTTCCTATATTCGGGAACACGCGGCGATGCAGGAGGACGAAGTAGAGCATGTGACGCTCGGATTTCCTCAGGTGCTTCTGGATATGGCGGAGCCTCTGGATACCGTGCTGAAAATCTGGAAATCGGTGGAGACACCTGCTCCCTTTGAAAAGATCAGTATCGAGGAAATGCTTTTTCTGTACGAAAAAGCGTATAAAGAACGCAAGGAGATCGACGGCTTCGAGGACAAGCATCTGCTGTACCGTATGCTGACCTGCTCGATCGATATTAAAAATCGAGATATCGTTGCATTGTGGCTGTATTACTGTAAAACCTACACGGCGGATGTGGCGCTGCACTTCCCGGCACTGATGATGTGCACGGATGCGGGGCTGGTGCGCTATGAGACATTTTATAAGATGCTGGATCTGTATTATCAGTTTTCGACGAGACTGGGGAAAAATATCGACGCCGACCGGCTGGTGCGGGAGCGGGAAAAAACCGAAGAGACGATAATGCGTTATCTGGCGAAGAATAAAAAGGATTATATCGGAAAATGTCGCTACTGCGGCGCGCCGCTGCCGGTTGGAAGCACATTTATGGTGTGTGACAGATGCTACCGGGAGACGAGGCGCCGCCGGGGATAGTACAGCGTGGGGCAGACTTGCCTGAAAATTCACTGATTTTTCACAATTTTCTACTTGCCATATATGCAATGGGTGTTATAATGCATTTGTAACAAAGAAGTGGATACTTAACCAGACCCGCATAGATGACCAGGTTCGCTAAGCATTCAGATTTTGGAGGAAAAGATAAATGACTACTTTAAAAGCTGAAACAAGAGACAAGAACGTAAAAGCAAAGAGACTCAGAAGAGAAGGTTATGTAACTGGTAACGTATTTGGCAGAGAAATTACAGGTTCCATTCCGGTTAAGATCGGACAGAGAGAAGTGGAGCGCCTGTTAAAAACCAGCAATAAAGGCAGCCAGCTGATGCTGGAAGTAGATGGCAAGACCTACGACGTGCTGATCAAGGAAATTGATTATGATGCCATGAAGAATCAGGTAACGGAGATTGATTTTCAGGCACTGGTAAGCAACGAAAAGGTACATTCCGTAGCAGAAGTAGTTTTGCTGAATCATGAGAAAGTGGTAGATGGAATCCTGCAGCAGAAGCTGGAAGAGATTTCCTACAAGGCATTGCCTGCAGCACTGGTAGACAGAATAGAGATCGACGTAGAGTCGATGAAGATTGGTGATGTAGTTCTGGTAAAGGATCTTGCGATCGCATCCAATCCGGATATTGACCTGATGACAGATCCGGAAGCAGTTGTTGTCACTGTTATAAGAGCTCATAATGCTCCGGTAGAAGAAGAGACAGAGGAAACAGATGCAGATGCAGCAGCAGATACCAAAAAGGATGCTGCAAAGAAAGAAGAAAAGTAATACAGATAAGCTGTAAAAGAAAAAAGGGCGTCTCCTTTGGCAACGCCAGATAAGGAAGCTTTTATGTGGGACACGGTGTAACTCAGCAAAATGGGTTACACCGTGTCCTTTCTGTCGCATAAAATTGATTTTCTTTGCAAGCTTTTAAATATTTTTGAGCGTATATGGAACATTCTGCTCTGAACTCAGTCAGTTGATGCGATTTCGCTTGGGATGCCATCGATCGCACTGTCTCTGGCATGGTCTGATTGATGTCTTTCTAACGTTTCCAAAATTCATAGGCCAGCTTCATTGGCAGCCTTTCATCCCTGTTACAATAAGATACTTTCGGCTGATAAATTTCTTCGTAAAACATGAAACAGATTTCCTTTTATATTATTTTGCTGTGTTAAGGACTTGGGTTACCTTTCTTGTTGTAACAATCATAAACAGATAGAACACAAGAAGATATATGGGAAAAACGCTCATGTTGATAAATTGCCCCAAAACTCCGCAAAGCGCTGGAGCGAGCATGATACCGACATAAGCAGAAGCCATTTGCGTTCCCATAACTGACTGAGAAATATCTTCTCCGAAATTCTGAGGCGTCAGATAGTTAAAGTTTGGGAAAAGGGGGCCGTTGCCAAGTCCGACCAAAAAGAGGCCAGCTGCTGAAACAATCGGAGAGAGTGGAAGCAGGAGAAGGAGGAGCGCTCCGCCTAAAATATACTGACCGATTTTTATAATCTGCCAACTGTTTAACCGTGCAGCGAGGATTCCTGACAGAAACCGTCCGAGTGCCATTCCAATATAATAAAACATAACCATCTTAGCGGCCTGGTCTGACGCCAGATGCTTATATTCTACAAGGAATGTGCTCCCCCAGCTTCCACAAGTGTATTCAATCGCACAGGTGGTAAAAAACAGACAACACATGGTTTTGACACCGGGGATATTAACAATTTCTTTGAGTGTCAGCGTTTTAACGGTCTTTTTTCCCTCGACTTTTTGAGGGTGAACTTTTTTCCAGATCGGTAAAGTGAAGACCAAAAGCAGTGCAATGCAAAGCTGTATTAGAAAAGCCACTTGATATCCACCACGCCAACCGGATTTTCCTCCAATCACCAATGACATAATATAAGGACTAACTGACACGCCGATTCCATAAAAGCAATGAAGGAAGCACATGTGCGTTGCTGAATAATGCACCGCCACATAATTATTCAGTGCTGTGTCAATGGCACCTGCACCCAGTCCCAGTGGAACGGCGAATGTACATAAAAGCCATAGACTCCCCGAAATGGAAAAGCCGAGCAACGCAACAGCGGTCAATGCCGTGCTGAAGGCAGAAACTTTGTTTGTTCCGAAACGGTTGATAATTTCAGCACTGAACATACTGGAAACTATCGTCCCGCAGGAAATAATGACCGTGACAAAACTTGCAAAGGATATGGGTAGATCAAATTCAGTATAAATCGCCGGCCATGCCGTACCAAAAAGCGAATCGGGGATTCCTAATCCGATAAATGCGATGTATATAACGAGCAGTAACAGTGTAGTCATAAAAATAGATTCTTTCTATAAGTATTTTGACTTTCATACAAGATGAAATTAAGTAACATATTTTGCTTTCCATTCAGGAAAGCAGTTAAACGCTCTCATTGCTTTGGACGCAAACGGCTTTCCGTTGGAATCGCAAATTCTTCTCTGTCCATGGACAACGGGGCTTCCCAAAACCGTAAGTTCAACACTTGCGCCTGCCTTTTTCAGTCTGGGCGGTGCTGACGCTATTTCGCAAGAATCATCGCAGTATCAAGAAGTATTAAAAGCTGCCGGTGTTCCTTATACTGTAAAAGAATACGAAAGCGGCGAGCATCCTTTTATACATTCGCCTTATCCTGAATTTCAGAAAGGACTTTCAGCAGAAGAAAAAGCAGTATTTGCTAACGAAGAACAGTTTGCTTTATCTTACCAAGCGGAAAACGATATAAAAGAATGGCTTAACAGTCTTTGGGAGTAACATTACTGTACTTAGCATACAGTAACAAAGAAGGAGTATCCCAAAGTTTGTGTAAACCTCCAAACTGATGTAAGATAAAATTACTCAGTTTGGAGGTTATTTTTATGGCAAGAAGAAAAGACAGTCCACAAAAGCTTGGGAAGTCATTTGGAAAAGCAGAGGATAACGCATTTATTAATGGAACCGGAGCAGATGAGCTTACAGGTATACTTCATCATACAGATGGAGCCAAAACAGCACTGACAGTATTTCGCTATATTGGGGGTTAATACCCCGTTTAAATTCGCAGTTTTTGTGCGTGAAGGGGCGGCACCGTTGCTCGGCATAAGAGGTGACAGAGATTCAGACCGCCCCTGGGGGCAAGTATCACAGAATCAGAGTAAAAAATGACAAAAAAGGAAAAATAGTACAAAGGAGTCAGCTGTGTGACCACCTTGTCGGAAGGAGAGATACTATGAATGCAGAAAGCAACGAAACGCTTCCTGTTAGTGAGAAGTATATGCTCACCATCAAGGAGGCAGCAGCTTATTTTAATATTGGTATAAAGAAACTGAGAAGAATTGCAGAGGACAACCTTGGAACAGTGGCGGTGTACTGTGGAAACAGATTCCTGATCATCCGCCCGAAGTTCGAAGAATTTATCCTTAATTCTTCAGAAATATAGTTCCTTTTATCTGCCAAAAGTAGTTGCTATTACAGGACATAAGAGCGAACATAGGATGACCCCGAAAAGCCTTGAAAACAGCCACTTTTGGCAAAAAGGAATGTGATTTTATGGCAAGACCAAGTTTAGCAGAAAAGGATGTTTTGAATCCTTCTGAGGCAATTGAATATTTTGTTTTGAGCCGGAGAAAATTTTATGATTTATTGAACAATACGGATGGAGAAGATTTTCTGGCATACTACGGAGAACGCAAGCTGATTCTCCGTGTTGCATTTGAAAAATATCTGCTGCACCATCCAGGGTTGAGGAGGCGAGGATAATGACAAAGGCAGGAAGAGGACAGACAAGGCGGGACTCCAAACGCAGAGTATTAAGACCGGGAGAGAGTGTAAGAGCAGATGGAAAATATCAATATAAATACCATATTGATGGAAAACCGCACTTGAAGCGGATGGAAGAGTTTAGAAAGGCGCAGGCGGAGGTTGAGCAGAAGAAGGAGAAACCGATGTCGCAGAAGATGTTCAAGGTAGTTTAATATGGAAAAGGGATGACGCTCTGGCTTAGGCTGGGGCGTTTTTTTCTGTGGAAAAGAAGTGAAAAAGACGATATAATACTAATGATTATAAAGAAAGGTTGATAAGTATGGAAATATCGGATAAGGATAAAGAACATTTGGTTTCTGAATTAGAAAAATTAACTGGTACCAGACCATTATTTTATTTGAAATTTTGTTCAGAAGAAAAATTTGCAACAGATATTTGTGAAGGGAAATTATATGCAAATACACCTAAATATTTCAGAGAAAAAGAAATTGAATCGGGAGAACGTGGACAAGGAGATCAATTTGAATTAATGTCAATTATTGAGGCACAATCAATAATAATGTGTGACAAAGAAACAAATGAGATTGTTATGGCTGTACCAAAGGGAACTTTGAGATTTCAATTTAGGGATGATGATTTAGTGCCAATGGTTTCTTTTGTTGGAATGACATTGAGAGATATGAAGTTAGTGTACGCAGATGAAAAACGTGCAGATTTTTTGTTCCCATTTACAGAGGAAGAATATGATAGTATGGTTGAAAAGTTTGGGAAATTTTGTGTGATTGTAAATGGCAGGGAATTAGAACGCCATATTAATTACTATTGTGAAGAAAATGAATGTGATTATATTTTTGATAAAGTAGAATATTGTGAGCAGAATCGTTTGGACAGGATGCAAGCATTTAGCAAAAGTGCGAAAGAAAGATTTTTATATAAAAATAAGGACTTGGCTTATCAAAGAGAATATAGACTTGTGATTGCACATGAATTGCCGATAGACCATTTTGTTAGGATTGGTAAACTGGATAATACTAAAATATTGGAAACAGAGGATATGAGAGAATTTAAATTTTCTATTGGTTATATTTCACATCAAATTGGCGAGGAGATGATTTAGTGATTTCAAAGGTTGTATTTGAAATTAAAAATAGCATTAGAAGTTGGAGTGATCAGGAGATTTCTTTTTCTTCAAAAAATATGAGGAATGTTTCAATAATTATAAAGGATATAAAGTGTGAATTGGCTGTAGACGGAAATAGTGAAGATGACAATCTGCAGTATATTATATTGATATGGGAATTGCTGGTTTGGGAAGATGGTTATTTTTACAAACCTGTTAGTTATACTGTTGATGGTGTTGAAAAAACGATAGATAGCCTCGTGACTATTAATTGTCGTACTACTGATGCAAAATGGGTTTCTAGTGCAATCCTATTATGTAGGAATCAAAGACAAATCAATGAGGAGATTGTTGAAAAATACAGGAATATCAGACATTTAGACAGAAAAGACAAATCAATGAATGCCTCCATGTTTTCCTCTTTCTTTTATCTGATTTCAGAATCATATTCTAGTATCAATTTAGAGCACAGATTAGTTTTATTAATGCACATTTGCGATGGCTTTGCAATCAAGTATTGTAATGGTAGTAGCAGTAATAATTCTGGAAATATAAATATAATCCTTAGGAAAATAGATGCAAAAAAATATAAGCATGGAGCAGCACTTCTTGGAATTTCATCCTCTAGAGCAATTGAGGCATTAGGAGACACAAGAAATGAGCTGACACATTATATTTATAAATCTGGAAGCTTGGGTTCGTATATAAATAACCCTGATACAGAGACTGATAACATGGTAAATTTGTATGCGTTTTATGTTTTGGAGATTGCATTACGAATAGCTGTGTTAGAGGTGATTGGAGTAAATGTTTCTGACGATGTTAAAAATTATGTAATGGATGAGCACTTAGATTGGATAAAGTTAGAAAAGCATCTTGATGAAGATTGTGTACTTCCTATGAATGTTTTTCGACAGATGATTGAGAAACTTCAAAATCAAGAGCAAAATTCTTAGTAGTAACTCTTTCTGTTTTACTACCAATTTTACTACTAACAGGTAGTAACAACATGCTCAATTCTGCTCTGATTTGCCATAATCTGTAATTTCAGAGCATTTCACAAAATACCCAGAAACCCTTGCAAAACAGGGCATTCCGGGGCAAAACAAGGAGAAACAAAACTATGATAAAAGTATTATTCGTATGCCACGGCAACATCTGCCGCAGCACCATGGCAGAAAGCATCCTCACCCACCTGGTTCACCAGCTGCACCTCGACAATCAGTTCGAGATTGACTCTGCAGCGACCAGTCGTGAGGAGATCGGCAATCCGCCGCATTATGGCACAAAAAATAAATTATACGAAGAAAATATTCCTCTTGTTCCCCACCGGGCGCGTCAAATGACAAGAGATGACTATCTGTATTTTGATTATCTGATCGGCATGGATGCTGCGAATATCCGAAACATGACAAGGATTGCAGGAGGCGAAGAGCATCAGCAGAAAATATATAAACTGCTTTCCTTTACAAATTGTGAGAATCCACAGAAATTTACCGAAGCACGGGATGTGGCAGATCCCTGGTATACGGGAGATTTTGATGAAACTTATGAAGATGTAGTTGCAGGATGTCGTGGATTCCTGTATTATTTACAGCAGAATGGGGAACTTCCCTCAGATCTTACAATTCCCATCCTGTAAGGAGAGAAAAAATTTGAACTATCTTATCATTGGAGCCGGTGGAACCGGCGGCGTGATCGGCTGGCATATGGCAAAAGCCGGAAAAGATGTGAATATGATTTTATCCGAAAAATTGCAACAGAAAATACGATTGTAATTCCGATTTTAAATATCTACGGGACCGGTGCCAAAATGCAGGAAAAGTTGTCGGAATTTCAGGTTTTGGACGGCTGTATTTACGTGTCGGCAAACATTAAGGAGCCAGGCGTGATCTTACAGCATGGAGAGATTCTTCGTATTTTCTTTGGGCCGAGAGAACCACATGAAAACTGTCCGAAGTTTAAACAGATCCAGAAAGATTTTTGTGACAGCGGGGCTATATTTTCATGCGACCACCGGGGATTTTCAAAAAGAGGGAGAAGAAAGAAAACTTTTTTGTGAGATGATCCGGGAAATATCAGATTTGGCAGTGGCAATGGGATTTCCATTGGAAAGTGACAGGATTGCTGTGAATTTGCAAATTAAATCAAAGGAAATAAATGAAAAATGGGAGAACAATATGGAATACAAATACAGCACAATTAACGAGGTAAATCATTTTGAATTTGGCGAGGCTGTGGTTGGGGACATCCAGCTGACAGAGCGTCCCGATGTGGCATGCAGCTACCTGTGCGAAGGGCACATTCTGCTCATCGTGGACAATTCTCCCGCCGTTTTGCTGCTTCCCGGTACGATCTTCCAGTTTACCCAGAGTCCGGAGGACTATTACAACAATCCTCTGACCGGAACCTACTTCCGCATGATACGCTTCCTGTACATTCCGGTGAGTCTTCTGCTTCTGCCGGTATTTTTACTTCTCTCCGCCTATTATCCCGAGATCACCGCCTCGCTGCAGCTCACACCCGTCAGCGATCTGTCACCCTTCCGCCTTTTTTTCTATGTACTGGCAGTGGAGTTTCTCTTAGACCTCTTCAAATACTCTGCCGCACTTAGTTCCAGCCGTGTCTCCGGTGCACTGTCTATCGTAGGGGGATTGTTGATCGGTGACATTGCTGTCAGCCTTAACTGGGCCTCTACCGAAGTCCTCTTCTATGCCGCCGTCACCATGTTGGCGAATCTGTCCCTCTCCAGCATAGAATTCGCCGATGCACTGCGCATCTATCGAATTCTTCTGGTGGTCACCACCGGATTATGGGGTCTGCCCGGCTTTATTATCGGCCTGACGCTTGTGTCACTCTCCATGATTACCACACCAACCTTTGCAGGCTTCAGCTACTTCTGGCCCCTCTTTCCTTTTAACGGCCCGGCTCTCCGAAGCCTCCTGTTCCGCCGCCCCACCTACAAAGCCCAGCCCAGTAAAGTCTGGTTCCGCGGACATGTGCATACAAAATAAAGCTCCTATACGGAGCGCGAGACATCGAGAACATACGGTACCTTGTTACTTACTAATCATTTCAGACGGATTTGTACTATCTTAACATTGAGGATCAAGCGCGAGACGGCGCACGAGGTCCGGGGGACCTCGGTCTGCGCGGACCGGAGCGGAGCGTAGACATCGAACTTTCGAGCCCAGGATTGGGCTCGAAAATAAAAAGGAGCGATGCTTTATGCATCACTCCTTTTTATTTATAAGCGCGAGACGGGGATCGAACCCGCGACCCCCTCCTTGGCAAGGAGGTGCTCCACCACTGAGCCACTCGCGCATTGTACGTGTGCGTCACACGCAAGGAAAATAATATCATAGCTTTACACATCTGTCAATATATTTTTTTAATATTATTTTATAATTTTTTATCACTACTTCTACAATAATTCTTTATAATCATTAATGCTATACTTTGATATACTCTTGATTTTTTCCCAGTTATGTTTCGACTTTTCATCGAAGACTGCCACAACATTAAACTCTCCAAGTGATGCTCCTGTTACACCCGCTAGAATATCCTCAAACACAAGGCATTTATGTGGATTAACTTTTATTCGTCTTGCAGCTTCCTCATATATGTCAGGATAACCTTTTCCACGTTCAACTTCATCCACTGTCACTATTTTCTGAAAATATTTTAATATTCCTTCACGCTCCAATGTTTTCATAAAAAGTTCTCTGTCTGAGGATGTTGCCACTGCCATCTTTATATTAAGTTTATGTAGTTCTTCAAGAAATTCTTTTGCATAAGGCTTGCATACAACCTCTGTTGCATATTCCTTTTTTGCCATTTCAATCCATTCCCTTACAATATCATCTTTGTCCATAGACAACTTTGCTAAAAGCTTATCATCTGCATTTTCATTGCAAGCCACCGCTCGACGTACATTGCAGGACAAATCATCAGCCAATTTTTCAAGAGTTTTAAGTGACGTATTAGAATTTTCTGCAACTTCCCACCGTACTTGATCAGATTCATCATTTGCTAACTTATCAAGTGTCTCTTCTGACACATGTTCGTTGTTAGCTACTGTACATCTGACATAACTCTTTTCGTCCGCCGAAAGTACATCAAGCACTTCTGAATTTTCAGTTTCACTGGCTATTGCATGCCGAGTTTCTGTAGATAAACAATCTAGTTCTAAAGTAACCTTCATTTCATTACCTCCTTAGTAGTCACTATTATGAGATATTGCTTACTGGTACATATTATTGCTCCCTGCACCTAGGATAAATTACGTGTATATTATATCATGTTGCTT